>Ga0181582_10000066_pt1 | contig 58557 bp, 57 predicted proteins | sample 071ome_32_FD_132438 | JGI IMG/M metagenome (GOLD analysis project Ga0181582, IMG submission 132438) | Coastal salt marsh microbial communities from the Groves Creek Marsh, Skidaway Island, Georgia - 071405AT metaG (megahit assembly) | ecosystem: Environmental > Aquatic > Marine > Intertidal...
CGTCATCCGGTCGATCATGTCGAATTCGAACCCGAACGTCGGCAGGTCGCTTCCGCTCCCACGAACGACCTCCCCTTCGATGGCCAATTCGTGAAAGAGCAGCCCGTGCGCCTGATCGAGCCGGTCCAGCATCTCGACCACGTCGGGATGCCGCGCGCGAAGCGCCTCGGCCGCCCCGAATTCCCCGGCCTGCTGCGCCTCCGTCTCGACGACGCCTGCCGACGCAGCGACACCGAGAGCGAGGAACACGCGAAGGATCGGAGAAGTCATACCTGTAGGCCGACGGCTCGGGGGTTGTTGCTCGGAGAGCTCAATCCCATGATGGCCAAGGTGATTCGAGGCAGCAACCGGGCCTTCCGGGGCAGAGGTGCGATGAGTCGTACAGCGCGATGGGGCAAGAAGTTCGGCACTCTCGGGGTGCTTTCGCTTGCGTTCGTGGTACTGGGCGCAGCCGCACCGTCGACGACGACACTCGAGCGCCCTGCTCTGCCCCCTCATGCGGTGTCGAGCGCGACCGTGACACCGCATATCACCCTGGAGGCCTCCTTCCCCGAGGATGATCAGACCGTCGACGGGGGCGTCACCGAGGTTCGGCTGTTCTTTTCCGACGCGCCCCTGATGCGCGGGGCGTCGATTCGCGTGGTCAATTCATCCCGAAGGCTCGTACGCAGCAGTCCGCCCGAGGCCGACGCGAACGATCCGAAGCAACTGTCCGTTCAGCTCGACCCCGCCCTGCCCGCTGGTCGATACGTCGTGCAGTGGCGGTGCATCGCCGACGACGGCCACGTTATGCGGGGTGACTTCACCTTCGAGGTGGCCGGCCCTTGATCTGGCTCCTTACGACGGTCCAGCAGGCACTCCTCTTTGCTGCGACCATCCTCTTCGTGGGTTGCGTGTCGTGGCGCGTCGTCGTCGCCCCCGGGGCCTCGGTCAGTGCGGTCGACGTGGGCGCCGAGCTCAGCGCCATGGCTCAGACGGTCCTTCACTGGACACGACGGACCGCCCTCGCCCTGATCGTGGCGTGGGGCCTTCGCATGGTGGTTCAGGTCATGGCCTTCCGTGACCCCTTCGCTCCGCTGTGGGACGATGTTTCGCTTCTCCTGTTCCAGACCGCCTGGGGCACGGTGTGGATGGTTCAGGGCGTGGTGATCATGAGCATCACCATGACGCTCTGGCTCGGTCTGCGACCCTCGGCCGAGGTGGAGCGCGGCGCCTCCAGCCTCCGCGTAGGCGCCCCCTGGTGGGTGCTCACCCTCCTCAGTTTCGCGCTCGTCACGACGCTGGCCACGTCGGGGCATGCGATGGGCGTGGACTCGTGGCGCACCGCCGCCCTGGCCGCCGACGCCTTGCACACTCTGGCCGCTGGAAGCTGGATCGGGACGCTCGCGGTGATCCTCATGGGCGCGAGATCCAGCAGGGGCGAGGGACAGAGCCCGGCCACCTTCGGGGCACAAATCCAACGCTTCTCCCCGATGGCGCTCGCCGCGGGTGGGACTCTGGTCATGATGGGCATCGGCCTCTCATGGACGCACCTCACTGACGTGTCCGATCTCTGGACGACCGGGTACGGCCGCGTCCTTTTCGGCAAGATCGGGATCGTCCTGGCCATCCTGGGGCTCGGGTTCTGGAACTGGCGCCAGGGGGTGCCCGTCAGCGACCGTGCGGAGGGGGTTCGGATCATCCGGCGGCGGGGAGCATGGGAGGTCGGTCTTGCAGCCGGCGTCATCGTGCTCACGGCGATATTGGTTCACTCCACCAAACCTTGATCCACTTCAGCACTTGATCCCTTTCAGCATATGAACAATCAGGCCGACGTGAGGGTGTGGATCTCGGGTCTCGCGATCGTGTTCACACTCGGAGCCTGCGGTGGTGAAGAGGCTGTGGTGGTCAGCGAAGGCGCTGCGCTGTACGAGACCTACTGTGTGGCTTGCCATGGCGATCGAGCGCTCGGGAACGGCCCGATCGCAGCGAACCTCCCGATCGCGCCTCCGAGCCTGCTGGACCACCTCGGGCATCACCCGATGGACCAGCTGGTGCAGCTCATCCAATCAGGCGTGCCCCCGGCGATGCCACCGGCCCCGCTGACCGACGATCAGGTCCGGCTGGTCATCGACTACACGTGGACGCTCGTACCCGACTCGATGGTGGCGGGCCTCCGCGAAATGCAGCGCCTGGCCGAAATGGGGATGCCGATGGACATGCCGATGAGCGGGATGCCGATGGACGCGGACTCTTCTCCCGGAATGTCCGGCATGGACCACAGCGAGCACATGATGCCCCCGGACACGACGGGGCGCTGAAGCTCGGGGGTAGCGTCAGGCGTCCTTCCCCGACTCCACCGGCTTGGCCGAGAGCGTCGCCTTGATCAGATCACGATTCAGCTGGGCGATGTAGTCGATCGAGATCCCCTTGGGACACGCTTCCTGGCACGCGCCGTGGTTCGTGCAGTTGCCGAACCCTTCGGAATCGTGGGCATCGACCATCGAGAGCACGCGGTCCCATCGCTCGGTCTGGCCCTGAGGAACCTTCGCCAGGTGCGTGACCTTCGCGGCGGTGAACAGCATGGCCGATGCATTGGGACACGCCGCGACGCACGCGCCGCACCCGATGCACGTCGCCGCGTCGAAGGCCGCGTCCGCGTCTTCCTTCCGGATCGGGATCGCATTGCCGTCGGGAGCCGACCCGGTCCGAACCGAGATGTAGCCGCCGGCCTGAATGATTCGATCGAAGCCACTCCGATCGACGACCAGATCCTTGAGCACCGGAAACGCGGACGCGCGCCACGGCTCGATCCAGATCTCATCACCGTCCTTGAACGATCGCATATGAAGCTGACAGGCGGTCGTCAGCGATTTCGGACCATGCGGAACTCCGTTGATCATCATGCCGCACGTGCCACAGATGCCCTCGCGACAGTCGTGCTCGAACGCGATAGGCTCCTTGCCGTCCTCGGTCAGACGCTCGTTGACGACATCGAGCATCTCGAGGAACGACATGTGCTCCGAAACGTCAGGCGCCTCATACCGTTCATGTCGTCCGGCATCTCCGGGTCCGTTCTGACGCCAGACGTGGAGAGTCAGCTTCATCTATTTGTAGCTCCGCGTGGAGAGCTGAACGTTGTCGAATACCAGTTCTTCCTCGTGCCTCGAGGGCGCTTCTCCGACGCCGTTGAACTCCCACACCGCCACGTGCGCGAAGTTCACGTCGTCTCGCTTGGCCTCGCCGTCCGCCGTCGTGTGCTCGACACGGTAGTGCGCCCCGCACGACTCGTCCCGCGCGAGAGCGTCGTAGCACATCACCTCGGCGAACTCCATGAAGTCCGCCACCCGGCCGGCCTTTTCAAGCGACTGGTTCAAATCGGCCGCCGAGCCCGGCACTCGGACATCCTGCCAGAATTCGTCGCGTAGTTCGGGAATTCTTGCGAGCGCATCCTTGAGCCCGGACTCGCTCCGCTCCATGCCGCACGCATTCCACATGATGCGACCCAGCTCGATGTGGAAGGAATCGACCGTCCTCTTCCCATCCGCGGACATAAGCCGGTCGAGGCGGTCCTTCACCTCTCGCTCCGTATCCTTAACCGCCGGGTGATCGTCGGGCACGTCGGTGTGACTGATACGCGCCAGGTAGTTTCCAATGGTGAGCGGGATCACGAAGTAGCCATCTGCGAGACCCTGCATGAGCGCGCTCGCGCCGAGGCGATTGGCCCCGTGATCGGAGAAGTTCGCCTCGCCGATGGCAAAGAGGCCGGGCACGTTCGTCATGAGGTCATAGTCGACCCAGAGTCCGCCCATCGTGTAATGCGGCGCCGGATAGATCCGCATCGGCTGCGTGTACGGGTCCTCGCCGGTGATCTTTTCGTACATGGCGAACAGGTTGCCGTACCGCTCACTGATCGCATCCTGTCCGAGTCGGGCGATCGCGTCCTTGAAGTCGAGATAGACGCCGTTCTTGAGCTTTCCGACCCCGTGCCCGTCGTCCACCATCTCCTTGGCTCGGCGCGACGCGATGTCACGGGGTGACAGGTTCCCGAAGGACGGGTAAAAGCGCTCGAGGTAATAATCGCGCTCGTCCTCGGAGATCTGACCCGCGGGGCGGCTGTCTCCCGCTTCCTTCGGAACCCAGATGCGTCCGTCGTTCCTCAGCGACTCGCTCATCAGGGTCAACTTCGACTGATAGTCTCCCGACGGTGGGATACAGGTCGGGTGAATCTGCGTGTAGCACGGATTCGCGAAGCCGGCACCCCGTCGATGAGCTCGCCAGGTGGCGGTGACGTTGCAGTGCTTCGCGTTGGTCGAGAGAAAGAAGACGTTCGAGTACCCGCCGGTGGCGAGGACCACGGCATCCGCGGTGAACGACCTCATCTCACCGGAGACGAGGTCACGGGTGACGATGCCGCGGGCGACCCCGTCGATCATGATGACGTCCATCATTTCATGGCGCGTCGCGATCTCTACCGTGCCCTCGTGGATCTGACGCTCGAGCGCCTGGTAGCACCCGAGAAGCAGCTGCTGACCGGTTTGGCCACGCGCATAGAACGTCCTCGACACCTGCGCACCACCGAAGGACCGGTTCGCGAGGAGTCCGCCATACTCTCGGGCGAAGGGCACCCCCTGCGCGACCGCCTGATCGATGATGTTCAGGCTGATCTGGGCCAGCCGGTACACGTTCGCTTCACGTGACCGGAAATCACCACCCTTCACGGTATCGTAGAAGAGGCGGAAGATGCTGTCGCCGTCGTTCTGATAATTCTTGGCGGCGTTGATGCCTCCCTGCGCCGCGATCGAATGCGCGCGCCGGGGTGAGTCGTGGTACGTGAAGACCTTCACGTTGTATCCGAGCTCGCCCATCGTCGCGGCCGCAGACGCACCGGCAAGCCCCGTACCGACGATGATGACGTCGTATTTCCGCTTGTTCGCCGGGTTCACCAGCTTCATGTCGAAGCGATGCTTGTCCCATTTCTGGGCGATCGGTCCCGACGGGACGTGGCTGTTCAGCTCCATATCGGACTGACCCTTCTCAGCGCCGAAGCGCTACGAAATGACGCCGGCGAGGACCAGCGTCGGCGGCGTGAGAAACCCGACGAAGACCACGATCGCAAAGCCCGCTGCAAAGGGGCGCCGAAGGTGGTTGTACTTGGGGTGGCTCAGGCCGAGCGTTTGAAAAAAGCTCCAGACTCCGTGATACAGGTGGAGGCAGAGTGCCGACTGCGCGATCAGGTAGAGGAAAAAGATCGCCGGGTTCTGGAAGGCGTTGACGTAGTTCTGGTGCACCGCGCCGTACTCGAAGGACGAGTGCGCCTGACCGGTGGTGAAATGCAGGATATGATACACCACGAAAAGAAGCAGGATCACCCCTCCCCAACGCATCGTGCGGGATGCGTACGACAGGCTGAGACTGTCTTCCCTGGCGTAGCCGGAGGGGCGCGCCGCTCGACTCAGCTGGGCGAGTTGCACGGCGGAGAGAACGTGGATTCCGACGGCACCGAGCAGCACCAGTCGGGCAATCCAGAGCAGGCCACCGTGAGGCAGCAGTGGGTACCCGGCCTCGCGAAGGAACTCTGCGTACACATCCATCGCGAAATGCCCGTCCGACGGTGGAACGAGCATCTTGAGGTTGCCGAGCATGTGCGCGAACACGAACCCGAACAGCACGACTCCGGACAACGCCATCAGGACCTTCTTCCCGACGGTGGTCCGATAGAGTGTCGCCACGCGGCCCATGAAGACTCCAGTGGTGTGCAAACGTCGATCAGAGCTCAGTGCGCGCCTTCGTCGTCGCGGCCCCGGTGGTCCCTCGCGCGCGCTGAGCCCAAGAAAATTTCTTGAGTGGCACAGATTGCTCTGCGCCGGACTGGGTTACCCCGGATTATACAATCGGTTACCACCGGGGCGCGAGTTCTCGCTCGACCGTTTCGTCGGCGTGGCCGCCCCTTCGCGCGCAGGCGAGCTCAGCCCCCCGATGCCTCGTCTCATTTCGACCCGCAATCGCGCACCCGCGAGGCGTCGGTTCACGCGGTCGGTCTCATCCACGAGGTGGGTTTTCCTTGAGGCGACGTGTCCGGGCGCGAGCCATCCTTCGGCGAGAGCCCGGCCGAGGTTACCCCCGCCGAGGATGGCGATCGATGGCCTGATGTGGGCTCTACTCTGCAGCCTCTTGCTCACGTTCCGCGCGAACCTTCTGCACCACGGAATCAGGCGCGGGCTCGTACCCGGCCAGCTTGCGGCTGTGGTGAGCCCGTCCCTGCGTCATCGACCGAAGTGTCGCGGAATACTTGTACAGCTCGGATTCGGGGACGAGCGCACGCACGTGGGTGCGGCCCGAGTTGGGGTCCATGCCCTGAACCTTGCCGCGTCGTGACGTGAGGTCGCCCATGACGTCACCGACGTACTCGTCCGGGGTCGTGACGGTGACCTCGACGACAGGCTCGAGAAGGACGGGGCGGCACTTCTCGGCCACCGACCTGAAGGCGATCGAGCCAGCCAGCTTGAACGCGATATCCGACGAGTCCACCGAGTGGTACGAGCCGTCGTAGCACTCCGCAGCGAAGTCTACGAGGGGGTACCCAGCGATCACACCCCGAACGGCGGCCTCGCGAATCCCCTTGTCGACGGACGGGACGTACTTGCCCGGTATCACCCCGCCCTTGATCGAATCGACGAACTCGTACCCGGCCCCACGAGGATTCGGCCGAAGGCGAATCCAGCAGTCTCCGAACTGGCCGCGCCCGCCGGACTGTTTCTTGTGCCGACCCTGTCCTTCGGCCTGCCTCGTGATCGTCTCACGGTACGCAATCTTCGGCTGCTCGGTCTCGACCTTCACCCCGTACTTGCGTTCCATCCGCTCGAACTGGACGTCCAGGTGAAGCTCGCCGACACCCCGGGCGATCGTCTGGTGAAGCTCGGGGTTGAACGCAGCCGAAAATGTCGGATCCTCTTCGTGAAGCTTCGGCAGCACCTCTCCCAGCTTGTCCTCGTCCCCACGAGTCGCACCTCTGATCGCGATCGCGATATCCGCGCTCGGGAATTCGATCGGGGTGAGCGGGGTCTGCTCGCCGACGCTGCACAGCGTGTCGTTGGTATGCGTGTGCTTGAGCTTGGCGACCACACCGATATCTCCGGCGTGCAACGTGCCCACCTCGTTCCGCTCCTTGCCGAGCGGAATCGACAGGTGATTCAGCTTTTCGGTCTTCCCATCCGACGCGTTCGACACCTCCGCCCCGTTGGACACCGAACCGGAGAAGATCCGGAAGTAGGAGAGTTCGCCGACATGCGGCTCCGCCGCCGTCTTGAACACCAGAGCGGCCAAGGGTCCGCCGTCCTCGGCGACGTACTCGGTCTCACCCACGACCTCGGCCGCCGCTTCCGATGGATTCGGACACAGCTCGACGAGCTTCCTGAGAAGGGCGCGAATCCCATAGGTCTTGTTGGGGGCACCACAGAACACCGGGAACACTTCCTTGCGGGCCATGCCCCGAGCCATGGCGTCGATCGCTTCCTCGCGAGAGATGTGGCCGCCCTCGAGATAAGCTTCCAGAAGCTGTTCGTCCGTGGTCGCGAGTGTTTCCTGTAGCTCGGTCTCCCACTGGGCTTCCTTGTCCTGGAGTTCGTCGGGGATCTCCAACTCCTCGTATTCCCCCGTCGTCGTGCCCGCCTTGTAGATGTGGGCTTTTTCGCTGAAGAGGTTGATGATGCCGCGGAAATCGTCGCCCTCGTCCACCGGGATCTCGACCGGCAGCGCCTGCTCCGTGAGGCGGGTCTTGATCTGCTGAAAGACGCCTTCGAAGTCCGCGTGCTCCTTGTCCATCATCGAGACGAAGAAGATCAGCGGGATCCCGCGGTCCTCGCAGTACCGCCAGACGCGCTCCGTCCCGACTTCGACCCCCGCCGTCGCACTCACCACGATGATCGCCGCGTCCGCGCCGCGCACGGCAGACAGCGCCTCACCCGTGAAGTCCAGGTAGCCCGGGGTATCAAGAAGGTTGACCTTCGTATCCATGTGCTCCGCGTACGCGGGCGTGAGCTGGATGGAGATCTCGTGCGCGTGCTCCTCCGGCGTATGCATCGTGAGCGCCGTACCGTCGTCCACCTTACCGAGGCGCTTCGACGTTCCGGATACGAAACAGAGCGCGTCGATGAGCGTGGTCTTACCCGAACCACCGTGACCGAGGACCGCGACATTGCGAATGTGGTCGGTGGTGTACTCCTTGGCCGACGCCATGCGGAATCCTCCTGCGTTCGATGAGGCAGGACCCGCACGTATCCGGGTTTGGCTGACGGCGGGCCCCGTCAAGCTGTCCCCGGGGACCTCGCGCGAGATCCCGCGACAGGGGGAACCGATTGTAGGCGGGCCGATTTCCGCTAGCAACCGGGGCCTCGGGTTCCCGACTCACAGCAGCGGCGAGGCCGGGATCACATCGGGTCAGATGGCGTTTCGGCGACTCGGGGACGCGGAGACGACGCAGCAGCCGCGATGACCGGACTAGTTGGTCCGGTGCTTCCTCGACACCTGGTCCAGAAGCTCGAGTTCTTCTGGTGTGAGAGCGGACATGCCCTCCGCAGAGATCTTGTCGAGCACCGCGTCGACCTTGTCGTACAAGGCCGTCTCCCGGTCGTGTTTCACGCCGACACGTGACCGAACCGGCTCCTCATCGGACTCGTCCCGCGGAACAATCGCCAGTCGACGCGTTCTGGTCGCGGCTTTACGCACGTTGCCGATCGCTGCCCCCGCCCGCCAATCGGCCTTCAGGTAGATCCATCCGGTGATCAGACCACCGAGGTGAGCGAGGTGAGCGACGTTGCTTCCTTCCGCACTCCCCGTCGCGCTGAGGAGCGCAACCAGCGCCATGAACCCGACCAGGAACCGCGCCTCGACGGGAAAGATGCCGAATACGTAGATCGGTGCCCGCGGCCAGTTCATCGCGAATGCAATCATGACGCCGTACAGCGCGGCGGACGCACCTACGATCGAATTCGGCAGAAAGAGAAAGCTGAGAACCGCGCCGCCGAGCCCGCAGATCAGGTAGAACTTCAGAAACTCCCGCTCCCCCCAACGCCCCTCGAGCGGAGGGCCGAAGAAGAAGAGCATGAGCATGTTGAAGAACAGGTGCCCAAGGCTGGCATGAACGAACATGTAGGTGAGCGGCGCCCACGGCCGGAAGACGATCCGGGTCGGCTGGAATGCGAGCCAATCGCCCACCACCGCCGGGAGCAACAGCGTCACCGCGAAGACCACGACGTTCGCGATCAGCAGCCTCTTCACCATCGGCGTCGGACGCAGCGACATGCCGAGGGAATCGTATCCGAAGCCGCGTTGGTAGCTCATGGAGTCCGGTTCACCTGATCGTCTGTTGGGACATCCCGATCACGGGAGCCTATCGAACCCCCGCCTGAGGAGCAGGTTCCTGAATGTCCGCCCTGCTCGCCCCCGAGGCTCGAGTGGCCATCCACCGCCCGAGGAGGTCAGGAAGGATGGCGCCGTGACCGTGCATGCGCGAGTCGGGTGATCCGGTCGCATAGCTCCGGGAACCCGATTCCGGCCGCTGCAGCGCCCTTGGGCAGAAGGCTGTTCGCCGTCATGCCGGGTAGCGCGTTCGCTTCCAGGCACCACGGCTCGCCGTCGCCGTCGACGATGAAGTCGACGCGCGAGTAGTCCCGCAGCCGCAGGGCATCGTGAACCTCGAGGGCCAGCGAACGCAGCCGATCGGACAACGCAACAGAGATCTCCGCCGGGAAGATCTCCTGGGCCATGCCCGGCTGATACTTGCATTCGTAATCGAAGATTTCGTGCTTCGGCACGATCTCCCCGACCGGATACGTCGCCCGTCCCACGACACCGACGGTGAACTCCCGACCGGCGTGGTATCGCTCGAACAGGACGACGTCGTCCCACCTCGCGCTCTCGGCTATGACGTCGTCGAGTTCAGATCGGTCATGGGCGAGCACGAGTCGCAGCGACGAACCGCCACCGGCGGCTTTGACGATCACGGGAAGACCGAGCGCCTTTTCAACTTCGTCCGCAGTGGCCGGCCCAACCAGCCAATCCGGTGTCGGAATGCCCGCATCCCTCAGGAGACGCTTGGTGACTTCCTTGTCCATCGCGAGCGAGCAACCGAGTCGATCACTCCCCGTGTACGCCACCCCCGCTACATCCAGGAGAGCCTGAATCGTCCCGTCCTCACCACTCCCACCATGAAGCGCGAGAAAGAAGACATCCACCTCGGAGAGTGCCGCACTTCGTACGAGTTCGACCGTCCCGCCCTCGTCCATCGACGCGAGTGCGTTCGCCTGGGGTGGAAGCTCGCCCACACCCGACGAGACGAGCGCTGCCTCGGTCTCGGGCGGGAGGAGGCCGAACACCGTGTCGACCGCAAGGACGTCGTGCCCCGCTTCACGTAGCGCGGCGGCGACCTGCGCACCCGAGGCGAGCGAGACGTCCCGTTCGTCGGATGTCCCACCCATGAGGACCGCGACCTTCACCGTCGAGCCCCGCCGGTCACGCCGTCATCGCACGAACGAGGTCGTACCGGGTGATGATACCGACCAGAGCCCCACCCTCTCGTATGAGGCACGCGGCGTTGTCACGTGCCAGCAGAGGCCGGACCTCTTCCCCGTCAACATGACCCTCGAGCACGGGGAACGGAGCACCCATGATCGACTCGACCGGTTTGTCGAGGAGTGTCGGATCCTCGATCACCTGGGCCATGAGTCGACCCTCGGTGATCGACCCGAGGCACGTATCGTCCCGAATCACCGGGAGCTGACCGATATCGTGGGCCGTGATCGCCGAGAGAGCGATCCGAACAGGCGTCGTCGGCTCGACGCTGACCAGCGACCCGACCCGGCTGTCTTTCGCCTCGAGCACCTCGAGCACCGTGTTGCGCTTCGGCCGCTCCAGAAAGCCGTTCTCGCGCATCCAGTCGTCGTCGTAGGTCTTACTCAGGTATCGCTCCCCCCAGTCGCACACGAGGGTCACGACGAACGCGTCCGGATCGTCGACCCTTCTGGCCACGTCGACGGCCGCATGTACCAGGAGTCCGGCTGAGCCCCCGGCGAACAGTCCCTCCTCCCGAGACACCCTGCGCGCCATACGGAACGCCTCGCCGTCGCCGAAGCTGAGGTATTCATCCACGACGTCGAGGTCGAGCGTGCCCGGAATCTTGTCGTTCCCGATCCCCTCCACCTTGTAGGGGTGCCCCTCGACCTTCTCTCCCGTGTTGAAGAACGGCGCGATCATCGAGCCGTCGGGGTCGACGCCGACGATCGTCACGTCCGGATTCTGCTCCTTCAGATAGCGCCCGACCCCCGTGATCGTGCCGCCCGTACCGGCTGACGCGACGAAGTGGGTGACACGCCCCTCGCTCTGCTCCCAGATCTCGCGTCCTGTCGATGCGTAATGCGCATTCGGGTTCGCCTGATTGTAGAACTGGTCCGCCATCACGGCCCCCGGAGTCTCGGCCGCAATGCTCCGGGCCTTTACCAGATAGTGATCCGGATGATCGGGCGGTACGGCCGTCGGCGTGATCACGACTTCGGCCCCGAACGCACGCAGGAGCTTGACCTTCTCGCTGCTCATCTTGTCGGGCATCGTGCAGATGCACTTGTATCCCTTGAGCGATGCGGCCATCGCGAGTGCAAGGCCCGTATTTCCTCCGGTCGCTTCGACAACCGTACCGCCGGGCTTCAGCGTGCCCTCGGCTTCCGCGGCCTCGATCATCGCCACCCCGATTCGATCCTTGATCGAACCGCCGGGCCCGAAGAACTCACACTTGGCGTACACGGGCGTGGGACTACCGTCCGTGACCGAGTGCAGACGGACCATCGGCGTCCAGCCGATGAGGTCGAGGACGCTGTCGTACGGCCGGAGATGGCGCTCAGCCATGTGTGTTCCTTTCGGAGGGGCTCAAGGGTTCGGTTCGATACCCAATGTGTCCGGCCGTGGACGTTTGGAGAACCGGACGGGCACATGAGCCCAGACCTCGATTCGCTTTCCGTCCTGCCGTGCCGGCGAGAACCGCAATTCGCGTGCCCCCCGTACGGCGGCAGAGTCGAACGAGAGGTGCCCCGAGGATTCGACGACTTCGACGCTGTCGACGCCGCCGGTGTCTCCCACCCGGACTCGGAGGAGCGTCTCCCCCTCCATGTCCTCGTCCCACATCTGGAGAGGGTACTCGATCGGAATCTCGGCCGAGAGGGGCCGGGGCTGTTCGATCTCCGCATCGACACCGCACGCAACGGACGTCGCGCCGACAATCAGACCCAGAACTGCTCGGGTTGGCCTCAACCGTCATCCCCGCGTCGCGTGACGCTGCCAAGTTCGTACAAGATCGCGAGAGCATCCCGCGGCGAGAGTTCGTCGGGATCGAGCGCCCTGAGGCGCGCGATGATCGGGTGCTCTGCACCAAACATGGAAAGCTGATCCGGTGGCGGCTCCGATTCCGGCCGGTGTACGCCGTGGCGCCCCAGCCCCTCACCGCCTCCGGTATGTGTTCCCTCCAGCTCGGACAGAAGTTCCCGCGCACGAGCCACGATCCCGTCGGGAAGTCCGGCCAGGCGGGCCACCTGGATCCCGTACGAACGGTCGGCGCCCCCGTCGGCGAGCCTGCGCAGGAAGACGATCTCGTCTCCGACCTCGCGCACGGACACGTTCATGTTCTTCACGCCATCCAGCAGATCCCCGAGCTGTGTGAGCTCGTGGTAATGGGTGGCGAAGACCGTCTTGGCACCGATGTGCTCGTGCACGTGCTCGGTCACCGCCCACGCAATCGACACCCCGTCATACGTGGACGTCCCGCGCCCGATCTCGTCCAAGAGGACGAGGCTCCGGTCTGTCGCCCCGTGCACGATCGCCGCAGTCTCGCTCATTTCCACCATGAATGTGGACTGACCGCGAGCCAGATTGTCGGACGCGCCGACACGCGTGAAGATCCGGTCCGCGATCGGGAGGCGGGCGGCATCCGCCGGTACGAACGAGCCGATCTGTGCCAGGAGTTGAATCAGGCCGATCTGGCGGAGAACGGTGCTCTTACCCGCCATGTTCGGCCCGGTGAGTACGACGATGTATCCGTCGTCATCGAGCACGAGATCGTTCGGGATGAATTCCTCGCGAGGCATCATCGTCTCCACGACCGGGTGTCGGCCGGCGCGGATCTCCAGATCGAAACCGGTGTGGACCTCAGGGCGAACGTACTCGCGGCGGACCGCCACCTGGGCAAGCGTGCTGAGAACGTCCAGGGACGCCACGCGCGCGCCAGCATCCTGGAGGCGGGTGACGGCCTGACCGACCTGTTCGCGCACGGCGGAGAAGAGCTCGACCTCAAGGCCTCCAATCCGGTCCTCCGCCCCGAAGACCTTCTCCTCCCACTCCTTCAGCTCGGGCGTGAAGTACCGCTCTCCGTTGGTGAGCGTCTGCTTGCGGACGTAATCGTCGGGGACCTTGTCCAGGTTGGCCTTCGTGACCTCCAGGTAATATCCGAAGACCTTGTTGAAACCGACCTTGAGTGAGCCGATCCCCGTCCGTTCTCGCTCGCGCACCTGCAGGCTCGCGATGAAGTCCCGCGCTCCGTCCCGCACTGCACGGATGTCATCGAGCTCGGACGACCACCCCTCCCGGATGACACCTCCGTCCTGGAGGGTCGCCGGCGGATCATCGGCGATCGCCCGGGCAAGCAGGTCCTGGACATCCTCCAGCAGGTCGATCTCCACTCCGAGCGAGCCGACGAGCTCGGACGACGCCCCGGAACACGACTCCTTGATCGCCGGGAGCCGCTCCAGTGACCGACGCAGGCTCATGAGGTCTCGGGGAGCGACGCGCAGCGTGCCGAATTTTCCAGCGAGACGCTCGAGATCGCTCACACCGGACAGAGCATCGCGGAGACGCTGCCTCAGCTCGGGTGTCTCCACCAGTTCGGTCACGGCGTCCTGGCGAGCCCAGATCTCCGCGGACCCGACGAGCGGTTCCAGCACCCAGCGCCGCAGCTGACGTCCACCCATCGCCGTCACGGTGTCATCGAGCACGTCGAGGAGCGTGCCTCCTTCCTCCCCTCCGCGCATCGGCTCGATCAATTCGAGGTTTCGGCGCGTCATTTCGTCGAGCAGCATCACCCGCCCGGGCCGCTGGATGCGGACCGGCTTCAGGTGCGTCACGCCGGCCGGCCGGATCTCTCCGAGGTACTGAATGAGAGAGCCCGCCACCCGCACCAGCGCGGTATCGTCCGACTGGAAACCGAGACCGTCCAGCGATTGGAGCGCGAAGACGCGAAGCAGCTCCGGGCCACACACGTCCTCCTCGAACATCCAGTCGTCCCGGACGGTCCGCGGAACGCCGGCTGGGACCGCACGGTCCAATTCCCCATCCTCGGCAAGGGCGCGAGGCACCAGGACTTCCGAGGGCTCGAGTCGCCCGAGCTCGGCTCGCAGTTCTTCGGCGGGGACCGCCTGAACCACCATCTCCCCGGTGGAGACGTCGAGCGCGGCGACCGAGTACGCGCGGTCGCCGGCACCCACCACCGAGACGAGGAAGTTGTTCTTGCGCTCGGTAAGGAGGCCGTCGGCCAGCACCGTGCCGGGCGTCACCGTCTCCGTGACTTCCCGCTTCACGATGCCCTTGGCCTGAGCAGGATCCTCGACCTGATCGCAGATGGCGACGCGGCGCCCCATCTTCACGAGTCGGGCCAGGTAGTCGTCGAGCGCCTTGGCCGGGACGCCGGCCAGCGGCACGCGAGCCGCGGCTCCGTTGTTCCGCGACGTGAGCGTCAGACCCAGAAGCCTGGCGCCCTCCTCCGCGTCCCCGTGGAAGAGTTCGTAAAAGTCGCCCACGCGGAAAAAGAGCAGCGAATCCCGATGGCGGGATTTCGCTTCCCGCCACTGCTGCATGAGGGGTGTGTCGCCCGAAGCCATCTGTGAACTTATCTCGGTAGGAAGGGCGCTCAAGACGAGGTCGCGGTAAGATGACCGGACTCGGTCTCGCCTGCGCCTGAAACCACTACTTCGAGGAAGTCCAACATGATCCGGATACCCGGTCTCCTCAGGCATCGGGCGCGCCCTTTCGTGGCGCTCGCCGCGGCCACCGCGCTGGTCCTCGTACTCCCGGAGGCGATGCGTGCGCAGGACGCCGATCCGGCAGACGTCGAGTCAATCGACGCCATCATCACCGCCGTCTATGACGTCATTTCCGGAGACGCCGGAGAGGCGCGCGACTGGGATCGCTGGAACACGCTCTTTCTGGAAGAGGCGACCCTCAGCCCCACCGGACCGACGGATGACGGGCGATGGGGCCGTGCCATCATCCCCCCGAGCGACTACCCTCGCCGAATCGGGGAGACCCTCGAGCGGGACGGGTTCGTCGAGGCCGAGGTAGGCCGCGTGACCGAGCGTTTCGGCAACATCGCCCACGTCTTCAGCACATACGTGTCGTTTCGCAGTCGCGCAGACACCCGGCCCTTCCAGCGCGGGATCAACTCGTTCCAGCTCCTGTACGACGGCACCCGCTGGTGGGTCGTCTCGGTCTTCTGGCAGGCCGAAACGAGAGACTATCCCATTCCCGCGAAGTATGTCGGAACCATCGGAGACGCATGATGAGCAACGAACTGAGCTATGGCTTCAAGAAGATCCTGAACGCATCGGTCGAGGATGCCGAAGCGAAGGTCCGGGACGCTCTGGCGGCCGAGGGCTTCGGCGTCCTGAGTGAGATCGACATCCAGGCAGCCTTCAAGACCAAGCTCGATGTCGACTTTCGTCCGTACCGGATTCTGGGCGCATGCAACCCACCTCTCGCACACCAGGCGCTCACCGAAGAGGACGACATCGGTCTCCTCCTGCCGTGCAATGTCGTCGTCTACGAGGGGGCCGAGGCCGGCACGTCCGTCGTCTCGATCCTCGATCCGGTCCAGCAGCTCGCAGTCGCGGGCAGGGACGACCTCGGTCCGATGGCCGAGGAGGTCCAGATACGGCTGAAGCGTGTCATGGAGGCGGTATGACGCGGGCCGGCGAAGGGCGTGGCATCCTGCGCGCAGTCGTGACGACACTCGCCGTCCCGATCCTCCTTACCGCCTGCCAGTCGGATACCTCGACCGCGGCAGACACGAGCCGCGAGGCGGAACTCGAAGCCCTCACCGCTGCTGCACTGGCGTACCAGGCCGCTGCATCGGCGAAGGACTCGGAGGCGGTGGTCGCGATGTATGACGAAACCGCCATCATGATCCCGCCGAACGCGGAGATCGTCGACGAGGGGCTCCAGGGTGTGCAGAACTACCAGTTCGGCTTCATCGTGACGCCGGGGGTCGAGCTCGATTTCGAACTCATCCGTGTGGAGGTCGCGGCCTCCGGAGACATCGGATGGACCTTCGCGATCGGTGACATCACCATACATCGTGACGGTGAAGAACCGGGGCGTGACGTGGTGCGGGACTTCCACACGTGGAAGAAGCAGGCCGACGGGTCGTGGAAGATCGTCGTGGACCTGTGGAATTCCGGGATGCCGGCCGGCTGACCGGCTTCCTCAGTTTCCGGCCGGCCGCTCCTCGCGGTCGTCACGGACCAGCGCCGCTCTGATGCCCTGTGCGGTCAGCTCCTCGAGGACTTCGACAGCTGCCGAGCGCTCCGCGAATCGGCCCACGCGCACGTGGGTGAACTGACTACCCTCGACGCGCACGACCCGGACATCGATATCCCGAGCCGCGACCTCCTCATAGAGCGCGAGGGCCCGCTCCTCGTCACCGAAGGCGCCCAGCTGGACGAAGTAGTTCATCACCGGGGCGTCTCCCTCGGCGGCGGCCTCCTCGGGTTCGGCCTCGCCCGGATCGGCGACCGAGGAATCCGCGGTGACCGGCTGGGTGGGCGAGTCCGTCTCGTCCCGGGCGATGGGCTCCACGACACGGGTCGGCGTGTCCCCCGCCGGGGGGAGAGGGCCCGCGTCCGCGATCCACTCCTGCGCCAGCTCCCACGCGTCGGTCCGACGGTAATCCCGCTCCAGAGTCTCCAGATACCGCCGGGCGGCAGCGTCGTCTCCCATGGCCCATGAGGCCTGCGCCAGTCGGAGGACGGCGTCCGGGGTGAATTGGCCACTCGGGTAGAGGAGTGCGAGGCGCTGGAAGTCGAGCTCGGCCTGCACAGGATCGACGGTCAGCCGGCCCCGAAGCCACAGCCCACGCTGAAGCTCGCGACGCGACGCATCTGCCCGGCCGTTGTCCCACCACTCGAGCAGGACCGCGCGTGCTTCGTCGGTCCGACCGAGTCGTGTCAGGCGCTCGACCGTTTCGAGTCCGGATTGAGCCGAAGCGGGGGCGGGGTCCACGCCGAGGCCCATGCTCGACGCGAGCATGATGACCGCGACGGACACACCCACCCGCTGGGAGCCTGACCGCGAGTTCCGACTGACCGTCATACCGCCTCCGCGCGGACTCGAAGCCCGAGAATCCACGCTTCGAGGAAGTGTTCGTCCGTATGCGGGCTCGCCTTCAGGAGCCGGTCCACATCGAGTAGACCGGCCAGCGCCGCGTCGATCTCCGACGCCGTCCATCGACGAGCCTGGGTCGCGACCCGACCGGCGAGCCACTGCTGGTGCCGCGGCAGAGAACGCTCCAGTCCTGCTGCGCCCTCCTCCACCGCAATGCCGAGCCGCAGGAACTGCGTCGCCAACCCGATCACCAACCCGACGCCATTCTCGCCCTGTTGCAGGAGAATCGGAAGAGTTCGGGCCGCCTCGTCGAAGTGACGGTCACCGACCAGATCGAACCACCGCCAGCGATCCTGCGACGGGAGCTTCGTACCCGCCGCCTCCACATCCTCGAGGGTGACCGTACCACGGTCCCCGATGAAGTCTGCGAGCTTCGACAGTTCCTGAGACAGCACACCCAGATTGTTGCCGATCGCCGCGCCGAGCGCCTGCGCCGCATCGGGAGCGAAGGCGATGTCGTGCTCCTCCTTCGCCCGATCCATGATCCATCCGGGCACGTCCGCGTCGGTGATCGCCTTGAACTCGACCGAACGAGCAGCTCGGGCGAGGGTCGAGTAGAACTTCGCCTTCGAGCCCGAGGGCACCGTGCAACTCATGATCAGCGCCAGACCGGGCGGCGGGTTCTGCGCGATCCGGACGAGTTCATCGCGCGCGTGCTTCGACGACGCCAACCCCTCGACCTCTCGGAGTACGACGACGCGCCACTCGGCCATCATCGGAGGGGTGGCGATGACCGAGGCCAGCGTCTCCGTATCGACCTCGTTGCCTCGCAGTAGATCGAGATTGAAGTCCCGCGTGGCTTCATCCACGTGTGCGTCGATCAACGCACGGACGGCCTCGTCCTTCCGGAAATGATCCGCCCCGTGGAGGTAGAACGCGCCGCCGAGCTTCTTGCCCAGCGCTGGGACCGCGTCGAGGGCGCTCAGCGGTCGAACTGACCGACCCGGCGCACGCTCGAGCGCCGTTCGTAACGCTGAGACAGCGGCGAGTAGTCGTAGATGAGCTGGTTAGCCCAAAGTCCGTCATCCAGGTCGGGCGGAGACCCCGTCGTGGTGAACACACCGGCGGGCATCACGCTCACCGGGCGAGCCGCGCCACGGGCCGGTGGGTCATCGACCACGATGACCGGAAGCTCGACCGTCGGCGCGCGCATGAAGAGCGTCGGCGACCACGCCACGACGGTCAGCAGAAGCGCGATGCTCAGGACCGTCATCGCCGGCGTCCGGGATGAAGCGTGCGGGGTGAGGACGCGCTCCTCGTCGACGTGATAGAGCCGGTGCTCCAGCCTGGGCTCGAAGTCGTCCTGGAGCTCGGGCTCTGGCAGGGCCCGCAGAAGCTCGGCGCCATGGATCAGAACCTTCCGGTACCGCACACATCTGGAGCAATGCTCCAGATGCTCCTCGATCGCAATCTCCTCGGCCGGCGGGGACACGCCGTCCAGGTAGTCCGTGAAACGCGTTACGACGTCGGAACAATTCATTCGCATCGGCTCGCCGATCCGGGCCCGGACTCCAACGGCCCGGGAACCTCGCTCAGGTGATACTGAGCGACTCCCGTCGGGTTCCCCGACATCCGGATACGAGCGAGCCCCCGCCGAGTCTCCCCGGACGGGGGCTCTCCCCCCCTCACCCAACCCCACATCGAACATCACTCGTTTCGACCGCGATCCTCCACTCAATCAATCATCGGTGCGATGATGTGCGCGAAGTTGTTGCGCGCACGGTTCAAGCGGCTTTTCACCGTTCCGAGGTTGCAGCCGGTGATGTCGGCGATCTCCTCGTACGTCTTCCCTTCCATCTCACGGAGGACGAAGACGATCCGATGGTGTTCGGGAAGCTGCTTCACCGCCTCTTCGACCTTGGCCCGCAAATGACGCTTACGGAACAGGTCATCGGGCTTGTACTGCGTGTCTTCCCACTCAAGCGGGCGATGGTCAGCGTCCCAGTTCTTCTTCAGCGTCTGGAAGAGGACCAGGGGATTCCGCGACCGGTTCCGCAGCTCGTTCTTCGCCAGGTTGCTGGCAATCGTGTAGATCCACGTCGAGAACTTCTTCGTCTGATCGAAGCGGTGCAGGTGCCGGTACACCCGGACGAACGTCTCCTGCACGAGGTCCTGACCACGCTCCCGGTCCCCTATGGTCCGATACACGAAGTTCAGAAGCCTCTGGTCGTAGCGGCGGACGAGTTCACCGAAGGCCCTGGGATCCCCATCGAGGGATGCCTGGACGACCTCGGAGTCGGTCATCTCACCCAACTTCAACCGGTGTTCGCGAGCCTCGCTCGTGACCACCTGAAGTTCCGTCTTCTCTTTCGCTCTAGCCCTGGCCACCTGTCACCTCCTCGTCGCGGCAAGCCGCCGTTTCGGCAGATGCACTCCCGGTACGCCTTCTGAGACTTGCAGGGGGCGTGCCAACTCCCGAATCCCGCTTGTTCCGGCGCCTTTCAAAACCCCTGTCCTATCTATGTGACGTCCCGGAGAGACGAATCAGGACAGGTTGGCAGCGACCGATGTCCGCTACCCTTCATATGTGGGATACGACAGCCACCGGAATCGGTTGCAGCCGCGTGCGGGGTTCGGGCCCGTCCGGCCCAGCAGGCTCAGTCCGCGCCGACGACCTGAACCGGGGCCAGAGCGAGTTCCTCCAGGGGCTGCCCGATCACCTCGGCATCACCCACGACGACGATCTGCGCTTCCATCGGCCGCATGTGGGTCGCCGCAGCTGCCTTTGCCGCGTCCGCCGTCACGGCCCGCACGTCGTCCCGGTAGCGGTCGTAGTGATCGTCGGCGAGCCCGTAGATCAGGAGCTGATTCACCCGGGTTGCCACCTGCCCGGACGTCTCGAGCTGAAGGCCGAACACTCCGGCCGCATAATCACGAGCAGCCGAGACTTCGTCCTCCGTCGGGCCGGCCTCGGCCATCTTCGTGAGCTCACTCATCGCTTCGCGCACTGCCGGCGCCGTCACGTCGTTCCCGACCGCGGTCGAGATCTGGAACGGCCCCGGGCTGGACCGGAAGGTGAACCGGGACCGCACTCCGTACGTGAAGCCGTTCTCCTCTCGGAGATTGAGGTTCAGGCGGCTGGTGAACATTCCGCCCAGGACCATGTTGGCGATCGAAAGGGGGTAGTAATCCGGCGTCGACCGGGACGTCCCCACATGGCCAATCCGAACCTCACTCTGCACGGCACCCGGACGGTGGACGAGGATCACGCGCCGAAAAGTCGTGGCAGGCTCGACCTCGAAGTCCGCAACGTGTGACGGGGATCCGGTCCAGTCGCCGAAGTGAGTCATGACCATCTCGGCGACTTCGTCGACCTCGACGTCACCGACCACGACCAGGCCACCACCTTCGGGGCGGTAGTTCGCCTCCACGTAGCCACGAAGCGTGTCGCGTGACATCGCCTCGATCGACGCCACCGTCCCGTCGACCGCGCGGACGTAGGGAACGTCCGGGGCGAAGTACGCTGCCCGCGCCGAGTCGGTCGCGAGTGCTCCGGGGTCCATCTGCCGCTGCCGAATCGTCGCGAGCTGCTGATCGAGCGCACGTCGTACTTCGCCCTCCGGGAAGGACGGCTCGCGGACGGCTTCCGCCATGATGGCAAACGCTTCGGGCAGCCGATCCGCAAGGCACGAAATCCCCACGGTCGTGCCCTCCCAGCCCGCGCTCGCGGACACACGAGCCCCGATCCTCTCGAGCGACTCGGCGAGTTCGGAGCCGCTGCGCTTCTTCGTGCCGCCTTCGAGGGCGTCCGCCGTGAGTACCGCAAGGCCTGCCCGGTCGGAACTGAGCGCATCCTCGCTCGCGCGCATGAAGAGGCTGACGTTCACCATCGGAAGCCGGTTCATCCGCGCGACACGCAGGTCCAGACCGTTGGCGAGTTCCTTCCGATCCACGGCCGGAAAAGAGAAATCCCGGAGCGAGCCGCTGGCCGGCGGCGTCGATCGGTCGAGAACGCTCATCGTCCGTCCTCCGGCACGTAGGTGAGGATCGCACGGTTGTCCGGTCCGAGCTGTTGATCGACGAAACCGCGGACATCCTCCAGGGTGACGGACCGGAGTCGATCGAGCTCTCGATTCAGGCGCCCCGGGTCGTCGAAGTACAGGTCGAACATCGAGAGGAGGTCGGCCCGGTCCGCGACGCGCTCCAGTGCCCGGACCAGGTCGGTCTCGGTCAGTGTGATCGCACGGTCGATCTCTTCCTGACGAGCGTCGATCAGACCCTCGAGCTCGCGCGTCATCGCTGACTCAAGCTCCGCCGGATCGCTCCCCGGGTATCCCGTCCCCCACACGAGCAGCATCGAGGCACCGGTCATGAGCGGGTACGCGTAGGTCACCACGCTCTTCGCGATCTGCTGCTCACGGACGAGGTGTCTGTAGAAGCGTGAGGCGCGCCCCATGCCCAGCAGCGCCCGCGCGATCTCCGCCGTGGCGAACGCGTCGGACGAGTACGGTGGAATCCGGAACGCCATGATCACCCTCGGCAAGGGCACATCGGAGACGACTGTGTCTCGCACGGTTCCTCCGATCACGTGCTCCAGCTCCGTGCGGCCCGGGATCGGCGGCACCTCCGCGCCGGCCGGAATTTCCCCGAAGTATCGTTCGATCGACGCCAGTGCCTCGGCCGGGTCGATGTCGCCCGCCACCGTGAGCACGGCGTTGTTCGGGACATAGAAGGTCTCGAAGAACGATGCGACGTCATCGAGCGTCGCCGCCTCGATGTCTTCCATCGATCCGATCACCGTGTGGTGGTAGGGATGATCCTCAGGGTAGACGAGGTGTTGCAGTCGCTCGCTCCAATCCCCGTACGGCTGGTTGTCGTACCGCTGGCGCTTTTCGTTCATCACGACGTCGCGCTGGTTGTCGAGCTTCTCCTGATCCATCGCGGGAAGCATCCACCCCATCCGGTCGGATTCGAGCCACAGGCACAGGTCCAGCTCGTGTGACGGCACCGTCTCGAAGTAGTTGGTGCGATCGAACCACGTAGTCGCGTTCAGCGTGCCGCCGACACGCTCGATCAGTTCGAAGTGCCGGTTCTTGGGCACGTGTGCCGAGCCCTGAAACATCATGTGCTCGAAGAGGTGTGCGAAGCCCGTCTTCCCTGCCGGCTCATTCCGCGAGCCGACGCCGTACCAGAGATTCGTGGCGACCACCGGCACGGTCCGGTCCGGAGCCAGCACGACCTTGAGGCCGTTATCAAGGCGATGCCGCTCGAAGTCGATGGAGAGAAGGGTCACAGGAAGGCGTCCGGGGTCAGGGGCGTTCGCGCAGTCGTGTACGCAGGAGGTCCGGTGCGAGATCCTCTTCGAGCAGTTCACGCGCCGCATCGTGTCCGGCGTCAAGCCGGTCCTCGACCGATGTGAGGAGTGCCAGATCCGGCTCCACCGCCCGAATGCGGGCGCGCTCGAGCATCTCGTACGCCGTGCCGTCGCGACCGGTCGCCGCCGCTGCGAGTGCCGCCAGGAGCTGTGCATCGACGTCGTCCTCGCGGATCCGAGCACCCGACATCAGCTCCCCTGCGCCTTCCTCGAAGCGGTCGGCTTCGAGGAGCTCGAGGCCGAACACGACGCGCGTCCACCCGTCTTCCGGGTCAAGCCGCACGGCATCGGCGAGTACGTCGGTCGCACGGTCGTGATCGCCGGCCAGCGCCCATCCGACCCCGAGTTCGAAGGCGATCTGCGGATCGTCCGGGTCGAGCTCGCGCGCGGCGGTCAGCTCCTCGATCCCCTTCTCCGTGAAGCCTTCACGCGCGAGATACGCCCCGTACATCAGGCGCGTCACGGGAATATCCGGGCCGATCATCGATGCGGTCCGCAGCGCCTGCTCCGCGTCGGGGTCGTCGAAGTACGCGATCCCGTTGCCGGCGGTGGCGAGGACATACGGATCCTCGGATCCGAGTGAGAGCGCGTGCTTGAAGCGCTCGTAGGCGACGCCCCCCATGCCCAGTTGCTGCTCGGCGACCCCCAGCCAGCAATGGACCGCGGCGTCGTCCGGGAAGTCCTCCAGGTGATCCCGGAGCAACTCGGCTGCGTCGTGCCAGTTGCCCTCCTCGCCGAGCCCGAGTGCCTGCTCCAGTAGCTGATCGCGATCCATCAGTCAGCACCCGGTCGCACGGTGAGATCGCGGCCCGTCATCTCCGGCGGCGGGTCGATCCCCATCCAGCCGAGCACCGTCGGGGCGATGTCGCCCAGACGCCCACCGTCGGCGAGCGACGCCGCCCGCGCTACCGGATCGTACAGAATGAGATCCACCGGGCTCGTGGTGTGCGCCGTGTGCACATTCCCCTCGGAGTCGATCATCATTTCGCAATTACCGTGATCGGCCGTGACGAGCGCGACCCATTCCGGGTGCGCATCGATCGTCGTCAGGATGTCCGCCACGCATGCGTCGACCGCCTCGACCGCCTGCACCGCAGCGGGAATCACGCCGGTGTGCCCGACCATGTCGGGATTCGCGAAGTTCACGAGGATGAAGTCGTAGTCACCCTTCAGTCCGGCGATGACGGCGTCCGCGACGCCGGGGGCGCTCATTTCGGGCTGAAGGTCGTACGTCGCCACCTTAGGGGACGGAATCAGCGACCGGTCCTCCCCCTGCCACGGTGTCTCCTCCCCTCCATTGAAGAAGTACGTCACGTGGGCATACTTCTCGGTCTCGGCGACCTTCAGCTGGCGCTTGCCGAGAGAGGCGAGGTACTCCGAGAGGCCTGTCCGCACATTCTGCGGGGGAAACGCGACGGTCACGGGCAGACCGTCTTCGTACTCGGTCATCGTCACGATCGTCCCCGGTCGATCTCCCGCTCGCTCGAACCCGTCGAAATCGTCCCTCGAGAGTGCGGCCGTCAGCTGACGCATCCGGTCGGACCGGAAGTTCATCAGGATGACCACATCGTCCGCTGACACCCCGTCCTCGGCGACGCCACGTATCCCCGTCGGACGTACGAACTCGTCGGTGGTGTCATCGGCGTAGCTGTCCTGCATGAATCCGAGGTCGTCGGCCCAGACCTCGGCCTGACCCGAAATAAGCAGGTCGTACCCTTTCTGAGTCCGTTCCCAGCGGCGGTCACGATCCATGACCCAGTAGCGGCCGCAGACCGTTGCGATCGCCCACTCCTCGCTGCGCGCACATGCGTCATCGATCTCGGCCAGGTAGCCGGCGCCTCCTGTGGGCGACGTGTCACGTCCGTCCGTGATACAGTGCACCCGAACCGGCACGTCCTCCGGAAGCAGATCGAAGAGCGCAGTGAAATGACGGATATGACTGTGAACGCCGCCGTCGGACACCAGCCCGACCACGTGGATCTTTGAACCGCCTGCCCGAACCTGATCCACCAGAACCTCGAGCCCCAGGGCAGTCGCGAATTCGCCGTCGGCAATCGCCTTGTCGACCCGGGCGATATCCTGATATACGACCCGGCCGGCCCCCAGGTTGAGATGCCCGACCTCCGAGTTACCCATCTGGCCCTCCGGCAGTCCCACGTCCCCGCCCGAGCAGGCCAGCCTCGTTCGGGGGAACCCGTCGTACAGGCGACGGAACGTCGGAACGTTCGCCAACTCGACCGCATTCCCTTCGGTCGGCTCGCCTTCGAAATCGGAGTGACCCCAGCCGTCGAGGATGACGAGGAGGACCTTGCGCATACGAAGTCTTGGTGGAGTTGAACGACGGGTTCAGCCCCTGAATGTCGCCAAGAACGACTCCGCCCGCATCGTCACCCTCACGTCACTTCTGCGATCTGCCCCGCCATTTACTTGGCTCAACGCGCCACCTACGATCCGTCTCTCTCGAGGGGGCAGCCTCGCCCTCCTCACTTGGCCCTACGAAGGAGCAGGTCGTGCGCTATTCACCTTTCCGAATGGAACGGTGGCAGTCCACCTACGAGCACCGCGTCGAAATCAACCTGTCAGAGAGCGGGGTACACCCGCTCACCACCGATGAACTCATCGAGCTCTCCGGACGGGACGTCGACGTCGGCTCGACGCTTCTCGGCTACGGTCAGTCGAACGGATCGGACGAGCTCCGTTCCCTCATCGCCGGTCAGTACGAAGGCGCGAGTGATGCCTCCGTACTCGTCACGACGGGTGGGGCCGAGGCGAACTTCACCTGCTTCTGGCACCTCTTCGAAGGCGATGCGAAAGCCGCCATCATCCTGCCTACCTACGGTCAGGTCCCCGGTCTTCTGGAGTCGTTCGGCAGTCGTCTGACGGGCGTGAATCTCCGCGAGGAGGATGGCTGGCAGCCGGACCTGGACGCCCTCGAAGCCGCGCTGGTGGACGGCGCTTCGTTTGTCCTCATCACGAACCCGAACAACCCGACGGGCGCCTCCCTCACACGCGCTTCGATGGATGCGATCGCCGAGATGACCGAGCGGCACGGGGCGTGGATCCTCGCAGACGAGGTGTACGCCGGCGCGGAGAGCGGCGAGGAGCGGACACCGTCCTTCTGGGGCGTCCATGACCGCGTGCTCGTGACGAACTCCCTTTCGAAGGCGTACGGGCTTCCCGGCCTCCGCCTCGGATGGATCGTCGGCCCCGAGAGCATCATGGAAGAGCTCTGGGGTCGGACCGATTACACGACGATCGCGGTGGCGTCGATTTCCGACCAGCTGGCGTGCGTGGCGCTCCAGCCCGATACCCGCGAGCGCATCGGCGAGCGGACGCGCGGGATCGTCCGGAAAAACCTCGGTGTGCTCGAGGAGTGGATGTCCGCCCAGGGAGGCCGCTTCCGGTACCGGCCACCGGACGCGGGCGCGATCTGCTACACGCACTACGACGCGCCGGTGAACTCCAGTGAGTTCGCGGAGAAGCTACGCGTGGAGAAGTCGGTGCTGGTTGTGCCCGGTGATCACTTCGGCATGGACCACTTCATCCGGCTCGGTTTCGGGAATCCCGAGGACGAGCTACTCGAGGGGCTGGGGAGGATCCGGGACGCGTTCGACGAGGTGAGCTGAACAACAGGAGCTAGAGCGCCATCCGCGCCGATCGTACCACCAGGTCGACGGCCCCGGTCAGCTCTGGCGAGGCCTCGGGCCATTTCGATAGCAACACCATCTGGTATCGGTCATCGTGCAACACGGTGTATCGAAACGGCGTCACGACCGAGGCAGCACCAACCGTCCCGGTCGAAGTATTGGATTGAAGCGGGCTTCGTCTCGTCACCGTGAAGCCGCTCATCCCATGCTGCTCGTAGACGGGGTCACTGTCGACCAGCTCCCCCATCAGCGACGCGAGCGTGCTGTTTGCGAGCGAGTCGTACGTGGCGAGGATCGGCGTCTCGAAGATCTCCGCGTCGACGACACACCCGCTCGGCCCCTCGATCCGCACCATGTTCCAGTCGGTCGAGTCCCCGAGGCTCTTCCACTTTTCGGAGTCCAGGAAGGTCTTCCCGAATGGTTTCTTCTTCTTCCGGACCTGGACCGACCAGGTATCGGGATAATCGATTGTCATACCCGTCTCCGGGTGGCGCAGCGTCGCCACTCCCGAGGGCGTGGCAAAGCTCGACGGACTCTCGTCGTACTGCGCCTCGAGGAAGTCCGAGACCTCGTCCGCAGCCTCCTGCAATTCCCCGGCAATCCACTCGATCAGTCGATCCCGGACCTCCTCGGGGTTCGGTAGCGCCTTGAATCCGACCGACTGCCGAACCCGCGACACCGGATCCTGGTTGCGGGACGTAGTGCCCGATGACGTTCGCTGGCGCGCGAAGATCACGTCGCCATAGCCGTTCTGCCGATCCACGACACGGGGTCGATCGAGTTCGTCGCCCGCGAAGGCCAGCACCATGTCCTTCTCGATCACCAACACGCGCTGGTCGGTCACGCCGTAGGTCAGGTTCTCGAAGTGGCGCCGCACGCGCGATCGCCCGTCCAGCTTCAGGGCCCGCAGGACGATGGGGAGCAGGACCATGCCCCCCATGATGTAGAAGAAGCCCGGCACCCGGTTGCGCAGCTCGTCGATCAAATCCGCGGGAGCGATGCCGATCTCGCCCGCCTGGTACACGCCGACACCCGCGACGAGCGCGAGGATCCCGATCGTGACGAAGGGGCCACGTCCCCGGCGGGATCCGCCCACCGCCGCCTCGACATTCGGGCGACCACACCAGATGATGCGTTCACCGGGCTCGAGCACCGACTGGACGACGTGTTCAGGGTTCCGGGTCTGCACAGTCTTCCCCCCCGGGGATCGGTCGACACGCTCGGTCGCCCCGAGCGTGGTGGGCGGCGCACGGAGGATAGGTGGCCAGCATCGTGCTGGCGACCACTCGCGGTCGCCGGTACGATCCGACTTGCACCTCCCAACGGTCTGCCGACCCCATCGCCCAATCCGCCGAGAAGCATGAAGAATGCCGCCCTTTTGACCCTGGTCCTCGCGTTTGCCATCCCCCTGGTCACGCCGCCGGCCGCGCAAGCTCAGGACGCCGGCCCATTCGACCTGCTCGTTCGGGGCGGTCGCGTTCTCGACGGCAGCGGCAACCCGTGGTTCCGTGCCGACATTGGTGTGCGAGACGGCCGTATCGTGGCGGTCGGGATACTGGACAATGCATCCGCTGACCGAGTGATCGACGCCACAGGGCGATATGTCTCGCCCGGCTTCATCGATATCCACTCGCACGCGGACGACGGCAGCGCGCGCATCGGCGGATCCACGATCCGCACCGATTCGATCCACCGGAAGAGCGCCCCGAACGTCATCTCCCAGGGCGTGACGACCGTGGTCGTGAACCACGACGGGCGCTCCCCGTGGCCGATCCGTGATCAGCGCTCGATCCTCGAGCGGCAGGGTGTCGGCCCTAATGTGATGCTGATGGTCGGGCACGGGACCGTACGGCGGGAGGTGATGGGTGACGATGTCCAGCGGCCGGCGACGGACGCCGAGGTGCGGGAGATGCAGTTACTCGTGAGGCAGGCACTCGAAGAGGGCGCAGTCGGGATGTCCGCAGGGCTCGAGTACGCTCCCGGACGTTGGAGCACCACCGCGGAAGTCGCGCGCGTCGCCGAGGAGCTCGTCGCTTTCGACGGCGTCTACATCTCCCACGAGCGCTCGGAGGGTGCTGACCCGATGTGGTTCTGGCCGAGCCAGGATGAACCGGGTCCGCCTACGCTGCAGGACGCCGTGATGGAGACCATCGAGGTCGGCCGCCACTCCGGGGCCCGAGTCGTTGCCTCACACATCAAGGCCAAAGGTGCGCATTTCTGGGGATCGAGCGGCAGCGCGATTCAGCTCATCCAGCGGGCGCGCGACGAAGGTATCCGCGTCTGGGCGGACCAGTACCCCTACGCTACCAGCGGCTCCGACGGGAACACGCGTCTGATCCCGGCGTGGGCCACCTCGTCCCGAGAGATCGAGGCTCCGCCGGCGGAGCAGCTCCGCAGGGTCCTCGCCGATCCGGAGCAGAACGCGATGGTGCGGCGCGACATCGAGCACGAGATCCGTCGTCGGGGTGGAGCGGATCGCGTGGTGATCTTCGAGTACCCGAGGGAGGACTGGGTCGGTAAGAACCTCCAGGTGGTCGCGGACGATCGTGGGGTGGACGCTGCCCAAATGGCCATCGACCTGCAGCTCGAGGGTGACCCGGAGCGTCGGGGCGGCGGTCGGCTTCGAGGCTTTTCCATGTCCGAGATCGATGTCGAGAACTATGCGGCGCAGCCGTGGGTGGCGACCGCCTCGGATGGAGGGATCGCAGTCGAGTCGGACGGCTCCGTCCACCCGCGCTACTACGGGACCTTCCCCCGCAAGATCCGTCAGTACGCGATGACCGCGGGCGCTCTCTCCGTCGAGGCGGCGATTCGTTCGCAGACCTCCCTGCCCGCCCGGATCATGGGTCTCCAGGACCGCGGCGAGATCCGAGTCGGCAACTGGGCGGACCTGGTGGTATTCGACATGGAAACCATCGCCGACGAGGCCACCTTCTTCGACCCCCACCGGCATTCGAGCGGGATCGACCACGTCATCGTCAACGGGGAGTTCGCCCTGGAGGACGGGGAGATCCTGTATACGCTGCCGGGACGGGTCATTCCCTCGCGCCGAGGAGGACCGCCCGCGAGCTGAGCCGGAACGGACATCAGCACAGAGTCCCCCTCCCGGTCCGCGCGGGCTACGTCGCGCGGATCAACTCGCGCACGTTCTCCACGGGCCGTCCCAGTACTGCCCGATCGCCCTTCACGACGATCGGACGCTGCAGCAATCCCGGATGTGCGACGATGGCCGCGATGATCGACTCGTCGTCGACCGACTCGTCGTCGAGCCCGAGGTCCCGGTACGCGGCGTCGCGCTTTCGAAGTACATCCCTGGGAGAGAGATCGCCCTTGGCGAGGACATCGCGCAGCATCGCCTCATCGAGAGGATCGACGAAGTAGTTCACACGATCGAAATCCACACCTTCATCTTCGAGAAGCTTCACGAGCTTCCTGCAGGTGGTTCAGGTGGGTTTCTCGTACACGGTCAGCACGGCAGCCCCGGGTCAGTCGGCAGCGGACGATCAAGTTCCGCGGAAGGTAACGCGGTCAGCCGCTGGCCGGCGCAATCAGTGACTCGTCGTCTTCGGACGGCGAGTTCACACGTATGCCAACCGCGTGAGCCACGAACATTCCGTCCGGTGGCGACCTAAGGAGAGCCTGCGCGTCGCTCGGCAACGCACCGCGATCCAGCCACGTCCCGCGATCCGCCTCGTCGATCACGACCGGCATGCGATCGTGGATTGGCCGCACGTCGTCGTTCGCATCGGTCGTGAGGACCGCAAAGGTGTGCAGCGGTTCATGCCCCGGCCTTTGCCAGCGTTCCCACACGCCGGCGAACGACACCACGCCACCGCTGGGAGGGTGAATCCAGAACGGGGTCTTCGGGCCACCGCTTTGAGCGGATTGCCACTCGTAGAAGCCGTCTGCCGGTATGAGGCAGCGCCGCCGAGCGAACGCTTCTCGAAAGGACGGCTTCGTCGTCACGGACTCGGCCCTCGCATTGATGAAGCCACGACCCGGTTCATCCATCCACTTCGGAGCCAGCCCCCACGTCATGAGCCCCATGCGACGGCCTCGGGCGTCCTCAGCTACGATGGGAGCCTGCTGCCCGGGAGCGACGTTGAAGCGCGGCGGCCACTCGAACGTGAGTTCAGGAACGTCGAAGGCCTCCACGAGATCCGTGGGAGGCGTTGCGAGGGTGTATCGACCGCACACGACCGGTCAGTCCGATCCGGGTGGAGTCTCCAGGGACGTCGGGGCTGGGGGGTGCTTCAGGTAGCGTCCCTCGTCGAATCGCCGGCGGCGCATCAACAGGGCCGAGCCCGCGTCCTGCAGCTGGCGGAAGCCGAGGAGGTGAAAGAGCTGTCGAGCGAAGAAGCGCGCGATGCGCTTGTTGACGACGACCTCGTCCTCGGAGCCCTGAACCCTCTTCACGCCCGGAAGCCAGAACGCCACGCGAGACAGGCCCAACCTCCTCATGACATGAGACACGCCCATCCAGAATGCGGGAAATTCACGCACCAGGAAGAAGCCGTCTTCGCCCTGCTCCTGATACAGCGGCATCAGAAGCCGGCCGTCCTCGGCAACGTAGATGTCACCCCCGGCGTCCCCCGCAATGAGGTCTCCGGCCTTCACCGACTGGAAATTCATGAACCCCGGCCTCATGGCGAAGCCGTCGCCGTCTACGACGTCACGCCTGTACCGCATCTCGAGCGCACGAGGGAGATGCCCTGCGTCTCGACGCAGCAGCTTACGCGCCTCAGTGACCTCGGGGACGAGTCGCTCCGGAAGGACCCCCGCGGACACGATCGCGATCCAGATGGCGGCCTCGGCCCGGTCGATCGCCGCCGACTCTTCATGCTGACCCGTCTCCAAGGTGAGGGCGACCACACCGTTCTCACTCAGGAGATTGAGTAGAGTGCCATCGACCAGCTCCTCGAGCCCGAAAATCATCGGGACGGGGAAGTTGCTGGCGAAGGCGCGGTGTGGGAGAGAGTCGGTGAACACGGAGAAGATCCCACCGGGCCCCGACGTCGTGTGCAGATCCAGAGCGAACACCGGTCCACCCGCAGACCGCAAGACCCCTTCGAGCTCGCCGAGAAGCTCCACCTGCTCGAGGTCTTCAACGGATGCCCCTGCCACTCTGCTGCTACGAAGGCGTTCCAGTCGATCCCGCGTCCACGCCCGGTTCAGATCCCGGTCCACGAAGCGTCGGCCGACGCCGAGTGCTGCCATGTTGCCCGCGAGCGCCACCAGAGAGCCCTCCAGCAGATGTCGACGGTCCTCGATCGCAGCGAGTACGCGACGAACCGCGTAGACACCGGCCGGCTCATTGCCATGGATCCCTGCGACACAGATCAGAACGGGGCCTCCGGCAGGCCCCGTCGCCTTTCCAATCAGGCGTTCCTCGGGCTTCGTTCCCCGTCTCGCTTCCATCACCACCCCGGACACTCCTCTAGCGACTCAGGCGATCGTGCAGGAGGTCGTACGCCAGGGGCATGAAGTCTCGTTCGCTCACGATACCGACAAGCTTCCCATCGGACACGACGGGAATGACGGAGACTCGCTGCGCTCTCATCAGGTCGATCACGTCGAGCGTAGGCGTCTCCGGGGAGACCGATGTGGGATTTCGCTCCATAACGGCGGATACCGGCGGTGTGCCGTCCGTCTCGGGGTCGAAGCCCTCGGACATCAGTCGCAGCACGGAACGGTAAGAAACGAGGCCGACCAGATTGTGTGCATCGTCTTCGACGAGGACGTGCCGGATCTGCTTCCGATCCATCAGGAACGCGACCATGTCGACGAGCTCCTCTTCATGCACCGTGAAGAGCTGCGTCGTCATCAACTGTTCGACTTTCTCGTAATTCAGACGCCAGCCTCCCGCCTCTCGAATGTCCACGTCGTCCCACTCGTGGACCGGCTTTCCTTCCTTCTGGCGGGAGATCGTGCCCGACGTGACCGCGGCCAGCCGCTCGGATCGAGTACCGTTGTCACCAAGCCCCCGAAGCGACCGCACCATCCAACGAGAACCCGTGGTGCCCGATTCCACCCGCTCGTGGATGACCCCCAGGTATCGGTCGATGTCGTTCGGACTCACACCCGCTGTCGCGAGCCCAGCGCGCGCAATCGGCAGGGACTCTTCGAGAATCAAATCGGGGGCACTCCTGGTGGCTCCATCCAGCCACCGGAACCCGGCCTTGAGACCATTGCGCGCGGCAGCCAGGAAGTTCGACTTGGCCTCCATGAAGTCAATCCTTTCGCGGACGTCTCCGTACTCCTCTGCAGCACCGAGTACGTAACCGATCCAGAATGCCGCGTTCGCCACCTCGTCGACGACGGTGGGACCCGATGGAATGACGCGGCACTCGATGCGCAGATGGGGCTTTCCTCCCCCGATGCCGTAGCAGGGACGATTCCATCGGTAGACGGTCCCGTTGTGCAGGCAGAAGGCCTGCAACGAAGGGATTCCGCCGCCGTCGAGAATCTCGATGGGGTCTTCCGTGACGTCTCGCGTGAGAAGGACGCGAAAGCGGGCGATGTCCTCCTGCACCAGGTCTTGAACACCGCGTTCGACCCAACGCTCGCCGAACCGGACGCGAGGGGCGAGGTCCCGGAGCTGCACCGATCCGGAGCGCGTGTCGATCGACTGCTGGAACAGGGCGATCCGGGTCTCGTGCCACAGGTGACGACCGAAGAGAAGTGGCGAGTTCACGGAGGCAGCCATAACCGGCGCCGTCACGACCTGCGCAACATTGTAGATGTGCGCAAATTCGTCGGGCTCGACCTGCAGGTGGACCTGGAAGCTGGTGTTGCACGACTCGAGCATGACCGAGTCGTGCTCCGTGTACAGCTCGTCCGCACCCTGGATGCGTAACTTGTAGGGCTCGCCCCCGCGTGCCTTCGAAAAGGCCTCGTTCAGTGCGTAATAGCGAGCACGCGGCGTAATGTTCTCCAGTGTGACGTCCGACTTGGACAGGGTCGGGAGGATGCCGGTGAGCGCGATCTCCGTGCCGACCTCTCGCGCCATGTCACGGGCATCCCCAACCAATTCGTCAATCCGGGCGTGCAGATCCGAAAAGCACCGTCCCTCGAGTTCACGCGGCTCTACGTTCGCCTCGAGGTTGTAGAGAGCAAGTTCGGTTGTGAACGGCCCTTCGAGTCGTTCGAGTACCTCCAGAGCCGTCGACTCGGGCCGCCACGCCTCGTTGACGAGGAACATCTCCTGTTCCGCGCCGATGCGGCGGATTCCGGTCTCGAAGAGCCCCTCTTCGAGCATCCGTTCGAGCGCCTGATAGTCGCGCAGCAATGCCTTGGAAAAGGCACGAACCTGGGCTGGTGTCTGAGCCTGCCCTGATACGTCCTGGCCCACGTTCCTCCTCCGAGCTCTACTCGATGAACACCGCGATGTCCTCGATCGGCTTCTTCGTAATGTCGGGTACCATGGCGTCCTCCCCCGGATAACCCGCGACCAGAATCAGGAAGGGGCGTTCATTGTCCGGACGACCGAGGAGGTCATTGAGAAACTTCATGGGGGAGGGCGTATGCGTCAGCGTCACGAGGCCGGCGTGGTGAAGCGCCGTGATCAGCATCCCGGTCGCGATACCCACGGACTCGGTCACGTAATAGTTCTTCGTCTTTCCACCTTCGTCCGTCCGCTCATAGCTCTCGGCGAAGATGACGATCAGCCACGGCGCCTGCTCGAGAAACGGCTTGCATTCATCCGTGCCGAGATGCTCGAGCGCGTCCAGCCATTCCTGGGGGGCCTTACCGCCCTTATAGAAGGCGACCTCTTCGACCTCCGCAGCTTCGCGGATCCTCGACTTGATGTCGGGATCTCCCACGACGACGAAACGCCATGGTTGCCGATTCGCGCCATTGGGGGCCGTACCGGCCGCCAGCAGGCAGTCTTCGATGACTTCCCTGGGAACGGGCCGATCTGAAAACTCTCGTACCGTGCGCCGGCGCCGCATCACTTCGAGGAAGCGCTTCGCGGCGCGGCGCATCTCCTCTTCCGGAAGTTCCTCATACGTCTGGAGGGGAACGAAATCGGCTCTTGGCATGAGTCCGGGTCAGCGCTTGAGGTGCGCGTAGAGTTCGACGTACGTGCCGACGGATCCGGTGCGCCCCAGGACTCGTTCGGCGGGAAGGCCGAGAGATTGCGAGATCAGTCGTACGTTCACCAGCCCCACGACGTCTTCGTCCGTCAATCGGATCGTGCTCCACCGGGCGACGGGCGTACCTCGATACTCCTGGTACGCGCGCGCAAGCGAACCGGCGGAGGCATCGTCCGGCACCGGTACATGGAGAGCCGCGGGCCCGACTCGATATCGCGTCGCGAGCGTGGCCCAACTCTGCCCGGCCTCGCGGAGCGCGACGAGCGCCTCAGGCGACACCCCACTCCGACGCGCCATGAATAGCACAACGGGAATCTCCTGAGCGGGGATCTCCCATTCGCTCAGGATCGCGACCTCGGTGGGCGGCAGGTTGAAGAAGCTGGCGACGGCAGCGAAGTACTCGACCTGGGCAGCCGGAGACTCCTGTGCAGCGGCCGGTGCGATCGAGGCCGACAGGAACGTCATAAGGATGAACGCGCGCCGCATGGAGCCGGGTTGTACCTCCGGTAAGAAAGTCCCGGTGACAGTATGTGGCAGCCCGCTCACCGGCACCAGATCGTGCCAGGATGGCAGATTCTGGGCCAAAACAGCGTGGCACGACTCTTGAGGAGTGAGAGGGCACGCCTCGAAGTGGAGTGTGAACGAATCGATGGGAGGCACCGATGAGAAACGACGAGAGAAAGCGGCTGGCGCCGCACATCGTCAGCGAAGAGGCCCGGAACGACAACGATGAGCATGTGGTCTTCGATCTCTCCGGAACGGGGAAAGCGAACATCGAGGACATTGCCCTGATCCTGACGGCACGCCTCCAGTCCGCTCCCGCCGATCATGTCTGGGTGCACTCGATCCCGTCGAGAACCGCACAGATCCTCAGGTTCCTGCGACTGGAGCACCTCTTCCGCCTCGTCCCGGAGAATGACGGCGAACTGAACTGATCCGTCGGTCCGGTCGCATGAGGGGCCCCCGCCGCGTGCGGCGGGGGCCCCTTTTCTATCCCCTGCGCCCGCATCGACGCGGTACTCTATCGAGTGAACCGGCCCTGAATGTCCCCAAAAGTGGACATCTCGGAGTCGAGCGGCCCTCGACGCAACGTACGTTCGGCCTGCGAGCGTGCAGCCTCCAGCGGTGAGCAGGCCGTACGCGCCGACTCCTCGAAGATGCGCTTGAGATGGCTGCCGATAGACAGGACCCGGTTCTCGACGGCAGAGATCGGCTCGAGCCCCTGATAGATCAACGTGAACGCCATCGCGCCCCCTCCGTTGATCACGTAGTCAGGCGCGTAGAGGATGCCCCGCTCCGACAATCTCTCCGCATCCTCCCGGGTCTCGAGCTGGTTGTTGGCCGCTCCGGCTACGATGGAACATCTCAGTTCTGGGATCGTTCGCGTGTTCAGCGTCGCACCGACCGCGCAAGGCGCGTACACGTCGCACTCGGTCGAGTACACGTGCCCCGGCGCGATCACCGAACCAGAGCACGCACGCGCGACTCGGTCGGCGGCCGCGGCGTCCGCGTCGGAGACGAGGACCCTCGCCCCCGCGTCGGCCAGGTGCCCGGCGAGTGGGGCGCCGACCGCGCCCACGCCCTGCACGAGCACGCTCCGACCCGAAAGATCGGCGGAGTCGAATCGATGCTCGACCGCGGCCCGAATCCCGGCGAAGACGCCGAGCGCCGTGAACGGACTCGGATCCATGGGGCCCTCCGAGCGCCCGTGAACACCGATCACGTATTCACTCACCTCGGCGATGGTCTGCATGTCCCGGGTCGTCGTGCCCAGATCGGCACCCGTCCCGTAGCGCCCCCCAAGAGAGTTCAGCAGCGCACCGAACCGAAGCATCAGCCCGCGGCGCTCGTCATCGTCGAGAGGACGCGGAATGGCGAGCACGGTCTTGCCACCCCCGAACGGAAAGTCCATCGCAGCCCATTTGTAGGTCATCCCCTCGGACAGGCGCAGGGCATCGCGAAGGCCATCTTCCGGACGGTCGTACACCTTCATCCGGAGTCCGCCGGTGGCGGGTCCGAGCGTGTCGTCGTGAATCGCGACGAAGATCCACGTGCCGGTCGGATGATCTCTCCGGACGAGGACGCCCACGCCGTCCCAGGGCTCCAGGATGTCCAGGAACGTCGACTCACTCACGAGGACCGCTCTCCTTTGATGCGGTGACGGCCGGGATCATCAATCCGAGACGATTCGAGCGTAGCTCTCCGGATTCCATTGTGGGCGCTCGGTCCGATTCCCGACCTCAAGCCCGAGATAGAACACGAGTCGACCGATCCTGGCTGCCTTCTCCGTGTCGATCCGGTCGGGCTCGTCGTCCCGGCCATGATAGTCATCGTGCGTGCCGTTGAAGAAGAACAGAACCGGCACCCCCTTCCTCGCGAAGTTGAAGTGGTCCGAGCGAAAGTAGAAGCGCTCGTCCGGCCAGATGTCGTCGATCGCCGTCATCCGAAGCTCGGGATGAGCCTCGTTGACCGAATTGAGGGTCTCCCCGAGATCAGAGTGCTCCTTGCCGATCGCGACGATCGTGTCGGGCCAATTCCGGCCGACCATGTCGGTGTTGAGATTCGCTACCATCGACGTAACGGGTACCGTGGAGTTCTCGGCATACCATTCACTCCCCCACAACCCTTTCTCTTCTCCACTCACGAGGAGAAAGAGCATCGAGCGCCGCGGTGGGGTCGAGAGCGTGACCATCGCCTCCGCCACCTCGATCACCGCCGTGGTTCCCGACGCATCATCGTCGGCACCATTGAAGATCGAGTCACCGTTCGCGTCCGGCGCGCCCATCCCCACGTGATCCATGTGGCCCGAGTAGACGACGTATTCGTCCCGAAGTTCCGGGTCGCTACCGTCGAGGATCGCCACGACGTTCGGCGCCGTCACCTCCGCACCACGCGTGCGCTGCACGATGGTCATGAGGAGCTCCCCCGTGTCATGCACCTCGACATCTCGACCGGCACCGCGAGCGAGCGCCTCCAGATCGATGTCTCTCCCGGACAGGACCCGGGCCAATGCGGAAGTACGGATCTGGAGCATCGGGGCAAACGAACCCATCTCGCCCGGCCCTTCTTCGCTTCCCCAACCTTTCGACACCGAGGGCGACAGTGAGCGACGGACGCTCGCCGCCCACCGAACGTCGTCCGATGAGTTCGTGACCAGCACCGAGGTCGCACCGGCCTGACGGAGTGTGTTGAGGAAGCCGAACATCTTACGGTCGACCCCGGCGACATCGCGACCCAGCACAACGGCCACATGACGCCCGTCGATCTGCCGCCTCTGGGCTCGACTCAGACGTCCGGAGCCCGAGACGACCACGAGGTCCGCACCAGCCTCTCCCTCCTCCATGCCGAACAGGGGGAGTACGTCCTGGCCATAACGAAGGCGCTCGCTACCGGATGCGACAAACGAGCGCTCGAGGTCGAGTTCGATCGAGCGAAGGGGATACCGTTGGATGAAGGAGCCGTCCGGCATGCCTCCGCGCAGGCCCATCCTGCGAAACTCCGACGCTGCCCACTCCGCGGTCATGTCCAGCCCGGGACTCGGCGTATCTCGGCCACCCATCGAATCGTGTGCGATCACACCGATGCGCCACGCGAAATCGGCCTGAGAGATGGTACGTGCCGCACCTTCGACCTCGACCGGGCCGGCAACCTGCGCCTCCACGGCGGAGGCTCCGAGCGTGAGCGCCACGGCCGAGACCGTCCAGATCGCGACGGTGCCAGAGAACCAATACGACGTCTTCATGAAAACTCCGGGAGCGTGAAGACCCCGTGCACACTCAGTGCGCACGGGGCCTCGAAAGATCAACCGGCGGGCCGGCTTCGTGAACCGTCAGCCCGGGAAGAGTCGCATCAGCAGAGTCTCGAGTTCGTCCTCCGAACGCGGTCCGCGCAGGACGACCCACCCAGTCTCCGCAGGAACCCTGACTTCGTTCAGGTTCGCATTCAATTCGGGGAGCACGTCGAGGCTGATATCGGGTTCGAGCAGGAAGACATACATCACATCCTCACCCTCGAGTCGCTGCGTCGTGACCGTACCGACGAACTCTCGCCCATCGCCCACATTCTCCGTGAGCACGACCTCGAAGCCGGGCACGGCCTGGAGAGGCTCATCCTCGAATCGATCGTCGCCTTCGGCCACGACCCGGACTCCTCCACGACCCGCACTGAACTGGCTGGTGAACGCCGTGGGAGACTCTGAACGTCGGCGCTCCGGGCGCACCTCCTCTTCCGCGGGTTCCGCGGCAGCTACGACATCGGCCTCCGACAGACGGGATGCCCCACTGTCATCGGTGACGACACCCAGCGGGGCGGTCGCGCCCATGCCGGCCGCTGCGGCTTCTGCGATAACCGCCTCCGGACGCGCCGGAGCTGCAGCGGGGACCGTGGCACCGTCGGCGACCATCGATCGACCAGCCGACGCGTCGGCGTCCATCGCCGTGGCCAATACGACCCCCTCGGCTCCGGAGGCCCGCTCCACCGGGACCGCAGCGCCCTCGAGGTCCACCCCCGACGCATCGTCGACGACGTCGTTCTCGGCCTCGACGGCACCCGCCACTGATTCCAACGACGCCGACGCGACCGAACTCACTGGAAGATCCAAGCGGGAATCGAAGGCGTCGGAGTCAATCGTCTCCGAAAACACCGTGCCCCCCGAACCGACTCCCTCCTCGGCAACCGGAGCCGTCGTCGAACCATCATCCGACACTGCCCCCCGGGCGAGTACCGTAGCGTCCCGGTCGACGCCAGCCATCGGCGTGCGGCTCGTGTCAGCCATCGGCTCCATGCGGCCACCACGCAGCGCCCAGCCGACGCCGAGCGCCAACATGACCGATGCCGCCCAACTCAACCGAACGACACGGACGGACATCCGGGACGGTGCGGGCCTCGTCCGCTCGACGTAGGCGCGCAGCTCCTCGAAGCTGGGCAGCTCGACCGATGGAACCGCCATGCCGAGCATCACATGCGCATCTGAACGCAGCGCCCGTTCCACTTCCAGGCGCTCTGCGCACTCCGCACAAATATCGAGGTGGTCTCTGATCCGGCGCGCATCCGCCACCGGGTATTCGTCGAGCGCGCCGTCCAGATAGGCGTGCAGAGCGCCTTCATCGACGTGCGACATCGTCGTTCTCCCTTTCCCGTTCATTGTATGCCTCTGCCAGCCGCTTACGGGCGCGGGCGAGTGTGGTGCCCACCGCTCCTACGGCCAGATCCAGCTGTTGCGCGATCTCCGTGTAGCTCTGCCCCGCGTCCCAGAGCAGAAGTGCCTCACGGTCTTTGTCTGAAAGCGAATCCAGCGCCTGACGAACCGCGCCCCACCGCTCCTTCTCGGCGAGCCGAGCATCCGGATCTCCATGAACCGAAGAGCCCGTCGCCTCGGCATCGCTTTTGAGAAGCACCAGGTGCTTCTTACGCCGAATGGCCGTGCGCGCCTCGTCTCGGGCGAGATTGGCCGCAACCTGAAACAGCCAGGCCCTCGGCTTCTTCGGCTCGTGCTGTAGCGCACGGACAAACGCCTCCTGAGCGAGGTCCCTCGCCCGCTCCTCATCCCACACCTTTCGATGCAGAAAGCGAACGAGTTCCGGGAACGTCGTCCGGTAGAGGTCATTCCAGTCGATGCTACTCATTCTCGTCTGTCGATCCTCCGCCGCAGGCCGGTCGGATGGATATCCGAAGCTGCCCACGCACAGATCAATCTCCCGACATGATGGCTCGGGATCCAATGGTCCTGTCTCGACCCATGAGACGAACAGGAGATCCCCCCTTGCACACGATCTCGAGTCTGGAGTGATTTTCCAGACCTGACGTGATGCCGAACGGAGGACGGATCCTGAACATCGTGGTGCTGGGCGGAGGCCGTGTGGGAAGCGCAATCGTACGCGACCTGACTGCCGAAGACGACTTCGACGTGCTTGTCGTGGACATCGATCCCGTAGCGGTCGAAAACATGACGCACTTCGGAGCCGACGGAGTTGTGGCCGACCTGACGCAAGTCGAGAACGTCAGCCGGGCCGTGCAGGACGCCGATCTCGTGGTCGGCGCCGTCCCCGGATTCATGGGGTACCGAACGGTCAAGCGCGTACTGAAGGAGGGACGTCCCATCGTGGACATTTCCTTCTTCGAGGAGGACTCGGCCGGGCTGGAAGAGCTCGCGGAGAGCGCCGGGGTGCCATGCCTCGTCGACTGCGGAGTCGCACCGGGACTCAGCAACCTGCTGCTCGGTAACCGCGAAGAGCACTTCGACGATACGGAACTCTACGTCTGTTTCGCCGGCGGGCTGCCGAAGGAGCGGTTGTGGCCGTGGGAATACAAGGCGCCCTTCTCACCCGCCGATGTGATCGCCGAGTACGTCCGGCCTGCCCGGCAACGCAGAGCCGGCCAGGAAGTCACCAAGCCCGCGCTCACCGACATCGAGATGATCGACATACCGGGTGTCGGTAGCCTTGAGGCCTTCAACACGGATGGCCTGCGGTCCCTCCTGCGGAACTGCTCGACGCCCAACATGGTCGAGAAGACGCTGCGCTATCCCGGGCACGCAATCCGGATGCAGGTCCTGCGCGAGGCCGGCTTCTTCTCGACCGCCCCGATCCAGGCAGCCTCGGGCAGCGTGATTCCCCGGGACGTGACCGAGTCACTCCTCTTCGATGCGTGGCGCTTCGACGAGGGGGATCTCGACCTGACGGTGCTCCGTATCGTCGTCGAGGGGACTAAGGACGGCCAGCAGGAGCGCCACACCTACAACCTCGTGGACCACTACAACCCAGCCACCGAAACGATGTCGATGGCGCGGACAACGGGGTACACGTGCACGGCGATGGTCTATCTCGTCGCGCGCGGCCTGTGGACGCAACCGGGGCTGGTCACGCCCGAGATCGTGGGACGGAATGAGGACGCGTACGATGCGGTCATTGCACACCTCCGCCAGCGTGACGTCTACCTCGACCTGGAGATAGAGACGCTGTAGGTCGGCCTACCGCGACCGAAGTACCGGGTATTCACCCGCTTCGATCTGCTCGTCGAGCAGTGCCCAGTTGGCAAACCCGTCGTCCGATCGGGGCTCGAGAAGCGTGAACGCCAGTCGCCCCAGGGGCTGATCCACGCGCACCGATACCGTGCCGGCGGGCAGCTCCATCGTTGTCGTCCGCCACGAGCCGTACAGAGTGCGCTCGTTGTGTCCCTGAAACGCACGTGCGGCAACCGTCGTCGAGTCGATGACGAAGCGCTCGAGCTGAACGGTCCCACCCGGCGCGGGGCTCATATCGACGCCGTGAGCGCCGAGGCGAACGATGGCGTCATCCGCTTCCGGAAGGATGTAGTAGACGGACGGAGCCGTCTCGACATCGGTGGGGGCGAAGGAGCCGTACTCGTACATCGAGACAGGATTCGACACATCCTGCCGCCGAAGCATCACCTCACCGGTCTGCGGGTGTCGTTCCTCAGCGACTTCGCCCATGAGAATCGTGACTTCCTCAGCCGACTGCTCGAACGTGGCCCTTGTGGCGAGTTCGCTTCCGACGACGCTCGCGTCGGCGGCCTCGACGATGTCCCTGATTCGCCCGGCGTTCTCCTGAGCGAAGTCGAGAATCTCCTCGACGAACCAGAGCGTGCTCATCACGCGATCCTCGAACGTGTCGTAGGCATACGCTTCCGACAGAATTGCCATCCGGTTGCGAAGTCCGATGTAGTTGTTGTTGAAGCGCGGGCGATGGTCGAAGGTGTACCAGCCGGGGCGTCGCGGACTCGCGTTCCCGTAGTAGTAATAGTCCCACCCGTGCTTCTGCTTGATGCGATCGGTGACCGTCGGTAGCCACTCGTCGCGCAGAAAATCGTCGATCGACGCCGGTGTGTTGGGATGCAGCGGCGGCGAGTACGTGAGGTGATACGCATGCCGGGTACCGTTCGTGGTGTGCAAGTCGACACCCACGTGCGGATCGTACGCCGTCATCATCCCCACCAGGGATCGGGCTTCCGGAGAATCGAGCTTCATGTGGTCCCGGTTCAGATCGAGCCCCTGAGCATTAGGGCGCTGGCCCATCCCTCCCAGAGGACCATGCTGACGAGGCCGGTTCCGAAGGTCGACGCGCTCATTCCCGTCCGCGTTGTACATGGGCGCGACCAGGAGCACGAGATCGTCGGTCCACGACGGATACTCTCCACGGGCGAAATCCCGAAGGAGCATCTGCAGAGCCTCTTTTCCGCACACTTCACCCGCATGGATGTTGCCCTGCAGGTAGACGCGCGTCTTTCCGGTCGCACGCACTGCCTCAGGGGAAGCATCCGGGGCCCCGAGGACGAGAAGCGGCAGCCGCCGACCCTCGTTCGTATACCCGAAGCTCGTGAGGTGGATCGCGTCGGATCCCTCGGCGAGTGCCTCGGCGAACGCCATGACGTCGTCATAACTGCTCGTCTCGACGAAGTCGGTCGCCTCGGCTCGAGTCAGGAGGTCGTCGAACGAGGTCTGCGCATTCAGTGGCGAGGCGCTGATCGAGCCGACGCCCGCGGCAAGAGCCAGGGCGAAGAGTGTGCGAAGACGAGTCATTCCGAGGTCCGGTGCGAGTGCGTGCGTCGCAAACGTAGTCCGCCTCCAAGGATCCGTATAGCTTCTGGCGCGCTCTGCGAGACGCTTCGTTCGCAGCCCTCGAAATCCTCGATCGAGACGGCACGGTGTCGACGGCACTCCCCATCTTCTACGACTGCCTCAACTGCCCGTCCTACTGCTGCACCTACCCGAGGATCCCGGTCACCAAGCGTGACATCCGAAGGCTCGCGAAGCACTTCGAGATGGACGAAGACGAGGCGACCGAGACGTTCACGAAGAACGGATGGACGTCGCGAGAACGGATCATGCAGCACCAGCCCGACGAGATCTTCGGGAGCGCGTGTCGCTTCCTCGATCTGGAGACCCGTCTCTGCACCGTCCATACGGTGCGCCCGTCCGTCTGTCGCGGACACCCGGACGGGCCGAATTGCGGCTATTACACCTTCCTGATGGCGGAGCGACGAGACCAGGACGATCCGGACTTCAACGCACGAGCGTACAACGTGCCGGGGGAATTCCCGAAGCTCGAGGCCGGGGATCAGTGAAACGGGCCAGACCCGAAGTCTGAGCCCCGGGCTCCCCGGTGCCCCCCTCACACCGTCATGGCATCCGCCCTCCGGCAAGCGCCTCGACATACCGGTCATGATCGGCATCCAGACGTGCCGCCGCTTCAGAGAGCGCGAAGAGGCCCGCCAGTGCCCGCTCCCGTTCGTCCGGCCGCATGCTCACCAATAGCGCATCCACGCGAGAGGGATCGAGCGGTGGGGCTGCATCGCGGATGGCTCGCCCCTCCTCCGTGAGGAGGACGTTCATCACACGTCGATCGGCCGGATCCCGACGCCGCGTGACAAGTCCCGCGGCCTCGAGCCGCTTCAGGTTCAGTGACATGGTCGACGGTGTGACGCGCAGATAGTCCGCCAGCTCCCCTACCATGACAGGATCCGTGTCGTCCAGCTGGCGGAGGAGACGAAGCTGGTGGCCGGTCACGCGCCCGGTGCCCGCGTCCGACTCCCACGACCGCACGCGCAGCAGCTCGGCGAGTCGCGCCAGCGAATTCATAACCATGTCCACATTCGACATGGTCAAATTATAAATCATTTTGATTCGCCTAATCAATATATATATGAGAACAAATCTCTGGGACACGGCGCGGGGGTGGTTGTCCGGGCGATCGTCGACGGTTTGCCTCGGGTGCGAGCGCACGGCCCGGAACGCCCCTTGGGGTCGGCGGCCTTCGGAGACTACCTTGACGAGCGAGCGAGAGGCGCCCCGGCGCGGCGCCGTCATCTGACCCCTGCCCGATTCGGCCATGTTCGAGTGGATCAACAGCCCAGAAGCCTGGATCGCCCTGCTTACGCTGACGATCCTCGAGATCGTCCTCGGGATCGACAACATCATCTTCATCGCCATCCTGTCGGATCGCGTGAAGGAAGAGCAGCGCGCACGCGCTCGGAGGGTCGGGCTGACGATCGCCATCTCGACCCGGATCCTGCTGCTCTTTTCGATCGTCTGGATCATGCGGCTCACGGCGCCGCTCTTCACCGTACTCGGCCACGATTTCTCGGGACGTGACCTGATCCTCATCCTGGGTGGTGTCTTCCTGCTGTTCAAATCGACACGGGAGATCCATCACAAGCTGGAAGGCAACGATCACCAGCGCTCCTCCGACGGCTACCTATCCTTCGGGGCCGTGGTCGCCCAGATCGCCATACTCGATATTGTGTTCTCGCTCGATTCCGTGATCACCGCGGTGGGGATCGCGGATCATCTTCCGGTCATGGTCATCGCCGTGCTGATCGCCGGATTCTTCATGATTGTCTCGGCAGAGGGCGTCAGCGCATTCGTCAGCGCGCACCCGACCGTGAAAGTCCTGGCGCTCTCCTTCCTCCTCCTGATCGGGATGTCACTCGTTGCGGACGGAATGGGACAGCACATACCGAAAGGCTATATCTACTTCGCAATGGGCTTCTCGGTGTTCGTCGAGATGATCAACCTTCGAGTCAGTCGCTCTCGTCGAGCGCCCGTACATCTCCGCGGGCCTCGCATGGACGATGCGTCACCTCCTCCATCCGTCGACTGAGGTATCCCCCCCGGTCGTCGCTCTCACCGCGTTCAAGAAAGAACGGGCGCCACCCGCGAGGGTGACGCCCGTTTCTCATCGTGAGTCCGGTAGACGCCGGACGCTTGCCTTCTACAGGCCCTGGACTCCCGCGTCTCCGTCGCCGGAGACGTTGAAGAAGAGCCACATACCGATCGCCGAGTGGCCGGCGATGTAGCACACCATGGAGTAGTTACCCGCGGCGTCCGCGACGAACGTGATCGTCTCGGTTTCGCCCGGCATCGTTGCGTCGATCATCGATTGCGGGTTCTCCGTCATCGCACCGGCGAAGACCGGATCGGGCGTCGGCGGAACGGTGAAGTTCACCAACTCAGTCGAGATTCCGAGGCTGTGTGCCATGTTCGGGTCCCGGTTCTCGAGATCGATCGTAACCTCGTATCCCTCCGGTACGGTGATCGCGAGCTGGCCGCGAATCGCGCCGTTGAAGTTCCAGTAGTTGTTGTCCGGGGTCTGACCCGCAACGACGGAAAGCCTGACGGTCTTCGCGTCGTGATCGACCTGATACCAGTCGGGGATCGTCATCGGACCGGTCGGGGCTGCCGGGCCAGCCGGCGCAGCCGCGGCTGCCGGCTCCGTGGCAGGAGCCTCAGGGGCACCCGAATCTGCGGGCTCGCCGCCTCCGCACGCGACTAGGAACAGAGCCGCGGCAGGAATCAGCTTGAACGACTTCATTGCTTGATGTCCTCTTCTCGGTGTTGGGCCTCGGTCATGTTTCCGGGGCCAAAACGGTCATATAAGCTACCTGGATCCGGGAGCGGATGTATCCGGGAACGCCCCTACGACCCGCACGAAAGCATCTCGCAGAATGGACATTCGCCTCACCCATCTCAGGACCCGTGCCGTGCTACCCCGAAGGCTCGGATCGGTGCTCCTCCTTTTATTCACCGTCCTGACGGCACCGACAGTGGTCGCGGGCCAGAGTGAGCGGCTCTCGATTGACCACGTGTCGTTCCTTGCCGGGTGCTGGGCTGGAACGATGGGAATGCTGGACATGCGGGAGCAGTGGACCGAGCTCGAGGGCGGCGTGATGCTCGGTACGACACGGTACTATCGCGAGGGCCAGCTCGCGGACTTCGAGTTCGCCATGCTGTCCGACGTTGGCGGAGTGGCAACACTACATCCGTACCCCAAGGGTGAACGGTCACCCCGAGGGTTCCCTCTCGTTGCCGTGGGCGAAGAGTACGTGTTCGAGAACCTCGAACACGACTTCCCCGTGCGTATCGTGTACGCACGAAGCGGCGAGGCCGGCTTGAACCCGCGCGCAGAGGGACCGGATGGGACCGGGCCCCGATGGGCATTGCATCGGGTGCCGTGTCCTGGCGCGTGACGGCCCACCCGTGGCCGAGAACCGTCTACTGCTCCATTCCATCGCCCACGGTGCACGCGAGCCCGGCCGCCTTCCGACGACCGGGCTCGTAACCAGGCTCTGGTTCGACCCTCGTGCTAGTCGACCGAGGCCCCCAAGACGGGGCTTCGGGGCGCGAGGGCGCTCTCACCAGTGCGCAAATCCTCCGCCATCCGTCTGAACAGCACAGCGACTTTCGTCTCGCCAACTCCCTCTGCCCGGAGCGCCGACCGAAGCAGAAAACGAATCCTGTCTTCCACCTTCATCATCATCCTCCCAGTCGCTTTGGGTCGAACCCACCCCACCGCCCGTCCTCAATCATCCGTACGAACGACCCTGTCTCACCGTTTCAGCCACTCACAAGGTGAGATGCAACTCGGAGTGATCCGGTTGCATGGAGATGAGACGAATCAGCGAAAGCCATGGAACGTTCGAGCCGCGGCATCCGGCAGTTCCGGTGGACTCCAGCGATCCGATTCGAAGTCGAGCCAGCGATCGAAGAGCGCATCGGAGTAGGTCGGCCCGAACGCCGGACCGGCCATGGCGCGCCCGGTCTCGGACATGACTGCGGCGTACCCACCGCGAGCCACGGTGACCAGTCCCACCAGACCGTCGTAGGCCGCCCGGAAGTCGGATGCCTCGAACGTCACTCGCTGATCCGCGTAGTCGATCCCGGGCACGGAGGCCAGCATGGAGAGGTCCGCCGGCGGGACCGCATGCAATTGCGCCGTGGCGGGCTCCGAGAGTCGCATCGCCCGGGCGCCCCGGTAGTTCGTCATCGCACGCGCGGCCGTCTCCTGCATCTCGGCACGGGCCTGTTCGACCGGTCGGGGATTAGCCGAGGAGGCAGATGTCGCGGTCTTGACCGTGACGAACTCTACCCATGGCATCGGCCCTGCGAGGTCAGCAGCCAGCCGGTCATCTCCGGAGGCGAAGATAACCGGCACGCCGACGCGCCCCCACGAGTACCCGACGAGTTCCGTCTCCGTGACGGCCATCCCGTTCAGGAGGAAGTCGATCCCAAGCGTGTACGTGTGTGATGCAAAGCCTCCGCTGCCCGTCTTGGCGTGCATCCCGACCACGGCGATCGCGTCGTACGCACCCGGCTCGGTCAGATCCACGTAGGCGTCGAAAACCTCATTCCGGCTGACGAGTTCGGCACGCCCGTCCAGCTGATCCAGGAGCAGATCGGGCTCGGGATTCCCGCTGCCGTGGCCGTCAACGATATGCACCTCGTCGGCACCGCCGTCGAAGAGTCCCGCTACCACGGCGTTCACGTCTCCGGTCAGATACGTCCGTCCGACGGCGTAACGCTCCGGATGGCTGAAGCGGAACGTGTTCGGATCGGACTGACCGGTGAGCCCCTCCATGTCGTGATAGACGAGGACCCGAAGGACGCCATCCATATCGGCGGCCGGGTCCTCGAGCGTCCTCGGTTCGCCCGACGCCGCAGGGTCACCCGAGCCTGGGGGTGAGCACGACATGAGCAGAAGAACGAGAGCCAGCCGGGTGATCGGCGTCCTCATCGGCGGTCCTCCCAACCGGTCCAGCCGGGACCTCGTACAGCGCGCCCGGGCATCGCACCCGTGTGTTGACCGTCTCTGACCACGGCAACGCCGTTCACGAAGACGTGCTCCACGCCGGTCGAAAGCTGGTGCGGCTCGTCGTACGTCGCGTGATCACTCACCGTCCGCGGGTCGAAGATCACGACATCGGCGTAATAGCCTTCGCGAAGAAAACCGCGGTTACGGATCTTCAGCCGGGTCGCCACGGCCGAGGACATCTTCCGAACGGCGTCCTCGAGGGTCACGACGCCATCCTCCCGTACATACTTGCCGAGCACGCGGGTGAAGGTGCCGTACGCGCGAGGGTGAGCCAGACCCGTCGCGACGGTCGGATCGATGCCGCCTGCGTCCGTTCCGAACTTGATCCAGGGCTGGGCGATCTGCATGGCGACATTCTCCTCACTCATGAGGAAGTACATCGTACTCACACGCTGGCGCTCCGCGAGCACGAGATCCATCGCTGTCTCGGTCCAGTGCTTGCCCATCTCTTCGGCCACGTCGGCGAGCCACCACCCACGATACTGCTGGTGCTCAGGGAGATTGAGCCCGAGGAGCATGGTGCCCTCCGGAGTGGCCAGGGAGCAGAACGCTTCCCACGGCTCGGTCTGCTCCTCCATCTCGGCTCGAATCCGCGCGCGCATCTCCGGGTCCGCGAGATTGTCGTAGAGGAGCCCATCCGCCGACGCCCATGGCGGGAAACAGGCGTCGAGACCGGTTCCGCCTGCCGTGTACGGGTACATGTTGGCCTGGACGTCCACGCCGGCAGCGCGTGCCGAATCGATCTTGGCGACCGCCTCAGCCGCCTTGTGCCAGTTCCGGCGACCGCCCGCCTTCAGGTGGTATATCTCGATCGGGACACCTGCCTGCGTACCGATCTCGATCGCCTCGTCGATCGCCTCGAGGAAGTTGTCGGCCTCGGAGCGCATATGCGTGATGTAGACGCCCCCGTAGGGCGCCGCAGCCGCGTTGATCGAAATGAGTTCTTCCGTCGACGCGAAATTGCCCGGGGGATAGACGAGCGCCGTCGCGACACCGAACGCGCCATCCTCCATCGACTGACGGACCGCCTGCTGCATGAGACGGCGCTCCGGGCTTCGCGCCTCTCCCATCGCCAGCCCCATCCCCAGGACGCGGATGGTCGACCCGCCCACGAAGGAGCCGACGTTCACCGAGGAGCCGTGGCGCTCCATCGCCTCGATCCACTCACCGAACGTTTCGAACTGTGTCACGCCGATCGCCGCGCCGGCGTTCTCGAGCATTCGTGGACTCGAAGGAGCGTTGGTCGTCGACTCTCCCATGATCTCAGTCGTCACCCCCATCGTGACCTTCGAGACCACACGGCCGTCCCCGTTCCCGATGAAATTGAAGCGCGAGTGGCTCTGGATATCGATGAACCCCGGAGACACGACCATTCCGCTGGCATCGATCCGGGTCCGGGCGGGACGCTCCCTCAACTCCCCCGGTCGGGTGATCGCGACGATGCGATCTCCCCGAACGCCGACGTCGCCCGGGTACCATGCGTTGCCGGTGCCATCTACGATCTGACCGCCTTCGATGACGACGTCGTATTCCCCGGGCGGGGCGGGCGGAGGCGCGCCGGGTGCGGCAGCGGGGACAGACGAGGTCGCAGGCGCGCACGCGGTGAGTGCGGCGAGAAGCAGAGGAAGACGACGCATGAGTTCCGAGGTCGTGGACACGAGACGTACTGCGACCAATACCGGCCGCGACCTCACCCCGTCAACGCCGTGTGACGCTCAGACCTGATCCAGCTGGGTGAGCTTCGCTCGAATCCGGTCCAGGTAACTCGTCAATGTCTCCAGCTCTTTCTCGCCCAGCGCCTCCTCGAGCACATCGTCGACCGAATCGATCGGCGCGTCGAGATGAGTCAGCAGCGCCAGACCTTCGGCGGTGATCATGCACCAGACTCGGCGCCGATCCTCCTCACACCGGTTGCGCATCACCCAACCCTTGCGCTCCATCCGATCGAGCAGGCGCGTCACCCCCGGCGTACGTTCGATCATGCGCTCCCCAACCGACAGCGTGGGGAGTCCAGCGTCACCGGCACCACGCAGGATCCGCAGCACGTTGTACTGCTGCAGTGTCACGTCTTCGGCGTCCAGGAGATGCGACAGGAAGCGTTTCGAGTCGTCGGCGGTCCTCAGCAGCGCGACATACGCCTCCTGGCCTCGTGACCGGAACGGCTTCGCCTGCTTGAGGTCTTGCTGGATCGTCGTGGTGTTCGGGGGCACGAACTACCTCTCTTACTCATCTCTTCTCGCGAGCTCTGTTGAAGTTTAGAGCAGAAAACCCCGAGCGCCAGCGGACCGAGACGCGTATGTTGCCGCGCCTCAAGAGTATCGGGGTAACGATACGATCCCACCCAAACCCCACGGCACATGCGCGCACGTCCCTACGCCTTCCTTCGAATCGGTCCACGCTGGGTGAATATGTGCATGGTCACGGACATCGAGGACCACGGCGACGAGTTGAGGATCTTCGTCGCGGCGGACATGGCCCGTCTCGCCGGGACGGACTCCCCTGAGGCCATCGATGTGGCTCGGCGCTTCTCCGTGAAGGACGAGGAGGATATCGCCCGCGTGAAGCAATGGCTGCTGCTGAACGACGAGGACTGAGGCGACGCTCTTCAGCCCATGACGAGGACCGCCGAGTCGAACTCGTCAGTCCTTCAGACTTCTCTCCCGGACCTCCGGCTCCGTCAACCCGTACAGCGGAGGAACGTCGACACCGAGCTGCCCGAGGAGCTCGTACAGCTGCCCTCGATGATGGATCTCGTGCTCCACCATGAGCCGGAGCCACTTCCAGACGCGCATCTCGACGCCTCCGACCGTCTCGCACCGCCGCTCGAGCTGCTCAGGCGTAAGCGGCCGAAGGATCTCGACGGTCGCTGCTTGCGCCTCGTCCAGGTACTCGAGCACGGCGTCCTTGCCGGAGGCGAGTTCCGCACCGTGGCCCGGGTACCGTGACGGTCGTAACCACGCGTTCTCTGCCCACATCCAACGCTCCGCCGCGGCGATGTGGCGGATGAGATCGCCCGGTGAGAAGCGACCCTCGGCCGGCTTCCACTCCAGATGCACCTCGGGGATGTATTCAGCCACGTTCCGCGTGCGCCGTCGTACGCTCTCGAAGTACCGCAGGAACGAATCGATCTCCCGGAATTCCACAGCGTGCCTCAGACCAGGAGGGCGACGCTCACCGCGCCGATCACGACGACCGCGGCGGTGACCTTCAACGCGACCGCAGCTGTCCGCGCGAGCAGAACGCCCCACCCGACACGTGCTGAGCGTTCGAGCGACATCGTTTCGAGCCACGTGACCGCACCGGCCCCCAGGAACGTCCCGAGAAACGCGGTGATCAACGGGCCGATCAGTGGGATCGGAACACCAACGAAGAGCCCCACCATACCGCCGACCACCGCACCCCAGAAGGCCCGGCTGGAGCCGCCGAACGCCTTGCCGAATCGCTTCAGCACCAGGATTTCGGCTACCTCGACGATCAGGACCGAGCCAGCCACGACCAGCCCGAAGGTCCAGGTCAACTGCCCCCCCAGCACCAGGCCGAGCGTGATGACCAGAATCAGCCACAACCCCGGCAGGCCGAGCGGAATGACCGCCAGACAGGCGAGCATGGCCAGAACGGCGGTCAAAGCGACGATGATGTTCATACCGCATCCTACGGCGTTTCGGGCAGAGATGTTCTAAATTGTGCGCCCCACCCGATTCGATGGACCGGTACGATGCGACTGAAGATTACGCTTCTCGCCGCCCTCACGGCACTTGCGGCCGACGCGACGTCCGCGTCGGCTCAGTGTGACAATTGCGTCTTCCCCGGCGAGTCCTGGGAGGTGCTCCGCGGGCCTGAGCTGGCCCGTGCCGGCTGGGACGTCGATGTACTGCGGGGGCTCAACGTCTTCCTGCGGGACTCGGCAAACTCGACCGGTGTCGTCGTGGCAGAACGAGGACGCGTCGTCTTCAGCTTCGGGGATATCGAGGAGCTGTCCTACCTCGCGTCCGTGCGGAAGAGCATCCTGGCCATGCTCTATGGGCCGTGGGTCGAGAACGGGACGATCGACCTCGACTGGACCCTCGAAGACATCGGAATGGACGACATCGGTGGGCTCCTGCCGGTCGAGCGGCAAGCCACGATCGACCACCTGGTAACGGCTCGCTCCGGTGTCTACCACCCCGCGTCGAACGGCGGAGACAACCTCGCCGATGCGCCCGAGCGTGGCTCCCAGGAGCCAGGCAGCTACATGCTCTACAGTAACTGGGACTTCAACGCTGCCGGCGCCGTGTTCGAGCAACTGACCGGGCGAGACATCTACGACGAGGCACAGGCACAGATCGCGACACCCATCGGCTTCGAAGACTGGGACCGGAGTGCACAGAGGAAATCCGGCAACCTCTCGATCTCGCGGAACCCGGCGTACCACTTCTGGATCTCGACCCGGGACATGGCCCGCATCGGCCATCTGATGCTCAACGAGGGCGCGTGGGACGGGCGGCAGGTCATCTCGCGGGACTGGGCACGTCGCATCGTCAGTGTCGTGACCCCGCTCGAAGAAATGAATCCGGTCGGACGGCGCGACGGCTACTTCGGATACGGATACATGTGGTGGGTATTCGACGGGCCGACAGCCGTGGGGCCCTTCGAGGGCGCCTACACGGGACGCGGCGCCGTCGGCCAGTGGATCACCGTCCTCCCAGCCATCGACCTGGTGATCGCGCACAAGACGAACAACGCCTATGGCCGTACCACGGCCTGGGACTCGTGGCACCGTCTGATCGAAATGTTGCTCGACGCGAGGGGCATTCAGCCTGAAGCGGACTGGCCGTGGGGGTGACGCGCCACGGACGCGGCTCGACGTCCAGGAAGAAGCGCCGCCCGCCTCCGGACGTCCTCGGATGGCGGGAGTGGGCGAGCCTACCTGACTTGGGTGTCGATTCGATCAAGGTCAAGCTCGACACCGGCGCCCGGACGTCGTCCTTACACGCCTTCGACCTCAGGCACTTCACGCGCGCAGGCCAGCCGATGGTCCGATTTGAAGTACACCCCGTGCAGCGCTCGGCCGAAGGTGCCGTCGAGGTGGAAGCTTCCGTCGTGGACGAACGATGGGTGCGCAACTCCGGCGGGGTACGCGAACTTCGCCCGGTGATCGAGACGACTGTGAGCATCGGCGGGCGGGCATGGCCGATCGAGCTCACACTCACGCGACGGGACGAGATGGGATTCCGGATGCTGCTCGGGCGACAGGCGCTGAAGAGGAAGGCGCTCGTCGACCCCGGTCGGTCGTTCCGAGCTGGGCCGACCACCGAGAGGACATCGTGAAGCTGGGTATTCTGTCCCGAAAGGGATCGCTGTACTCCACGTCGCGGCTAAGGGAGGCCGCAGAAGAGCGTGGACACGACGTGTCGGTCATCGACTTCCTTCGCTGCTCGTTGGGAATCGAAGGGAAGCGGGGATCAATCCTGTTTCGGGGAGAACAGATCCAGGTCGATGCCGTGATTCCCCGAATCGGCGCGTCGGTCACATTCTACGGCACGGCGGTCGTGCGGCAGTTCGAGACGATGGGTGTCTACTGTCTGGCTTCGGCCTCCGCGATCAGCACGTCCCGGGACAAGCTGTGCGCCCACCAGATTCTGGCACGCACCGGGGTCGGCCTTCCGGTCACGGCCTTCGCACGATCGGTGAAGGACACGAGCAGCGTAATGGAAATGGTCGGAGGGGCGCCTCTCGTCATCAAGCTGCACGAGGGGACCCAGGGCAACGGCGTCGTACTGGCCGAGACGAAGAAGGCAGCCGAATCCGTCATCGACGCCTTTCGCCAACTCGATGCGAACATCCTCGTTCAGGAGTTCGTCAAAGAAGCAGGCGGTAGCGACGTGCGGTGCATCGTGGTCGGTGGCCGAGTCGTTGCCGCAATGGTCCGCCACGCGGCCCCGGGTGATTTTCGTTCCAACCTCCATCGTGGCGGATCGGCCGAGGTGGCCAAACTGACGACGAAGGAGCGCCGCACAGCCGTGAAAGCGGCCAAGGCACTCGGGTTGAACGTGGCCGGGGTCGATCTTCTTCGCTCCGATCGGGGGCCCCTCGTCCTCGAGGTCAACTCCTCCCCGGGACTGGAGGGTATCGAGAGGACGACCGGGATCGACGTAGCCTCGGAGATCATCGAGTTCGTGGAGAACCACGCGGACGACGAGTGAGCACGAACCCGTTCATCGTCGCCGGCCAGCGCGTGCAGCCGGGCACGCGGCGACAGATCAACCTGCCGGCCGGACGCCTGCCGTCCGGCACCGAACTGTCGCTCAGGCTTCAGGTCCTCCATGGGATCGAGCCCGGCCCGACCGTGTGGTTCAGTGGCGCGATCCACGGTGACGAGATCGTCGGCGTCGAGATCATCCGCAGGATCCTCGAAACGCTCGACGAGCGGGATCTCCGGGGCACCATCATCGCCGTACCGGTCGTCAACGTATTCGGGTTTGTAGCAGAGTCTCGCTACCTGCCGGACCGAAGGGACCTGAACCGTTCCTTTCCCGGGTCGCGGCGCGGGTCCCTGGCCAGTCGACTCGCGCGCCTGTTCGTCGACAACGTGCTCGAGCCGACCGTCTTCGGCATCGACTTTCATGCCGGCTCGGACGATCGCACCAACCTTCCTCAGGTACGCGGGAATCTCGATGACGAAGAGACGCGTCGGCTCGCGATGGCCTTCTCCGCCCCGCTGATGCTCCATGCCAAGACGATCCGGGGCTCACTCCGTGAGACGGCAGTGAGACGCGGAAAGCGGGTGCTTCTCTTCGAGGGTGGTGAGCCGCGGCGATTCAATCCGGGGCCGGTCCAGGCCGGCGCGGATGGTGCGCTTCGCGTTCTTCATGCGCTCGAGATGATCGGAACGTCTCCGCCATCCTTGATCGCATCCGCCGAAGCCCGATCAACGAAATGGATCCGCGCGCCCCGTGGCGGAATCTTTCACCTGCAGACCCGTCTCGGGGCCCATGTGAGGCGGGGGGACCTCATCGGCGTTATCACGGAGCCGTCCGGTCGAGGAGGTCGCGAGGTCCGTTCGCGTGCATCCGGCATGATCATGGGACACGCTGTGAACCCGCTCGTGCACCAGGGTGACAGCCTCGTGCACATCGCGGAAATGGAATGATGCGCGTCACTCACCGACGAACGGGTCCAGGCGGGGCCGGCCGACGCAGAGAGGGGCGCGGTGCCCCGGGTTGGATGCTCATGTCAGTGGGCGCACTCGTACTCTCTCTCACTGCATGCGAACCCACCGACGTGTCGCGGGGTTGGGATTGCATCGCGCCCGCCAACGCAGGCGGAGGTTGGGACCTCACCTGCCGCTCCGTGGGTCAGGTGTTATCGGATCTCGGGCTCGCTCCCGGACTTGTGCGAACCACGAACGTCCCCGGCGCCGGTGGAGGCGTGGCCTTCGCGCGCACGGTGGCGCAAAGGTCGGAGGATCCGAACGTCCTCGTCGCAGCGTCCCCATCCACGGTGCTTCGACTGGCCCAGCGTCAATACGGGAGCCTGACCGAACACGACGTTCGCTGGGTCGGAGCACTGGGTGCGGAGTACGGCGTGCTGGCGGTCGCAGCCGATGCACCCTGGCAAAGCCTGGGCGACCTTCTCGACGCCTGGAGGCGTGATCCCGGGTCCGTCGTCGTCAGTGGCGGATCTGCGGTCGCAGGCCAGGATCACATGAAGGTTCTCCTGCTCGCGCACCGGTCGGGAATCGACCCACGGCAGATCCGTTACGTGCCCTTCGACGGGGGTGGTGAGGCCATGACAGCCCTTCTCGGGGGGTTCGTCCAGCTCTTCTCGGGTGAGGCATCAGAAGTCGAGGGTCAGGTCGCTGCCGGAAGGCTTCGCGTGCTCGTTGCCCTCGCGCCGGAGCGAATGGAGGGCCCGCTCGGGGACGTACCCACGGCGATCGAGTCGGGTGTGGACGTCACCTGGGTCACATGGCGGGGCTTCTACGTTCCCGCGGGGATCACGGACGAGGAGTACGCACGGTGGGTGGACGTCATCGAGGAGGTCGGAGGCTCTGCCGAATGGGAGGAGGCGCGTCGGGCGAACCGGCTACAACCCTTCTTCCTGACCGGGAACGACTTTTCGGACTTCGTCGAACGTCAGGTCACTGACTTTCGAGCCATGTCTCGCGAGATCGGGCTCATCGAGTGAGCGGCCCCAACGGCCCAACGAAAGGGTCCCCACAACACGATCGCATCGCAGGACTCATGCTCGTACTGACCGGGGTGGCTACGGCCCTGGAAGCATGGACGTTCAACGTCGCGTTCATGACGGATCCGGTCGGGCCCAAGGCTCTTCCCCTCCTCGTCGCGGGGGCCCTCGTCGTGGCAGGAGCGCGCCTGATGGCCCGGCCACGATCGACCGTCCAGCTACCGGATACCGGGCCGGCACGCAGGATGATGCTGGCCGCTGCCGCGTTCATCTCATACGGCCTCGTTCTCCCCTGGCTGGGCTTCTTCCTTTCGACCACGATCGTGGTCGGGGTGCTGGGGGTCCTGTTCGGCGGCCCGCGGGTCGGGAGCGCCGTGGCCGGTGCAGGCCTGTCCGCCGTGCTCTGGCTCCTCTTCGTGATGGTCCTCTCGCTCCCCCTCCCGATCGGCGCCCTGTGGATTCGCTGAGCCACCTGATCTCGGGCTTCGGGGTCGCGCTGCAACCGTTCAATATCCTGCTCGCTGCCGGCGGCGTAGGTGTGGGTACCTTCGTGGGCATGCTTCCGGGCATCGGACCGATCAACGCGATTGCGATCCTGATCCCGGTGACCTTCGCGTCCGGAATGCCCGCCGAGTCGGCACTGATCCTGCTCGTGGGCATCTACTACGGATCGCAGTACGGGAATTCGATCAGCACGATTCTGCTCAACGTGCCCGGGACCGCCTCGGCCGTGGTCACGGCGATCGATGGACATGCCATGACCCGTGAGGGCCGGGGTGGCGAAGCATTGGCCATCTCCGCGGTCGCGTCGTTCGTGGGCGGCACCCTGTCGATTCTGGGCCTCGTCCTTTTCGCCCCGCTCCTCGCGTCCTGGGCGATTCGATTCGGACCCGCCGAGTATTTCGCCCTCATGGTCTTCGCCTTCTCGGCCCTCTCGAGCTTCGCGGGGGCAAGCATCTCCCGGGCGCTGGCATCCACAGCCTTCGGACTCTGGCTCGCGACCGTCGGTCTCGATCCCAACAGTGCCATTCCCCGCTACACCTTCGGGCAGATTCACCTCCTGGACGGAATGGACTTCGTCGTCGTGACGATTGGGTTGTTCGCCGTGAGTGAGGTATTCCAGCTGCTCGAGGAGTCCGATGCCGGCCAGGCGGCCGCGTCCATGACGGGGCGGGTCGCGATCTCGCTTCGGGATCTGGCGGCGAACGGGTGGACGATGATCCGGGGCAGCGTGATCGGCTTCCTCGTGGGGGTCCTCCCCGGCGCAGGTGGCACCATCGCGTCGTTTCTGGCGTACAGCGCGGAGGAGCGGGTCGCGGGATCGACGGGTCGTTTCGGCCGGGGTGATCCGCGCGGCGTGGCCGGGCCCGAGTCTGCGAACAACGCGGCCGCGAACGGTGCGCTGATCCCTCTCCTCACACTCGGCGTACCGGGAAGCGGAACCACCGCGGTCCTCCTCGGAGCACTACTCGGACTGGGCGTGACGCCGGGACCTCTGCTTCTCGAGCAGGAGCCCGACCTCTTCTGGGGGCTGGCCGCATCGATGTATGTAGGTAACGCCTTCCTTCTCCTGATGAATCTTCCGCTCGTCGGTGTCTTCGTGCGCGCCCTGACGATCCCCCGGTGGCTTCTGATCCCCGGTGTCTCGGCCCTCGCATTCGTCGCGGTCTACGCAGTCAACACGAGTGCGTTCGACCTCGTGCTGATGACGCTCTTCGGCGTGGTCGGCTACCTGATGCGAAAATTCGACTTTCCTCTGGCGCCTGTCGTGCTGGGTCTGGTGCTGGGACCCTTGATGGAGAAGAATCTCCGTCGCGCGATCGCTCTTTCGGGAGGAGACTGGTCGGTCTTGTTCGACTCTCCGATCGCGATCACGCTCTGGGGGCTCGCGCTGGCGAGCCTGATGGCGCCGGTCCTGCTCCGGCGATGGACGAACGACCTGCCCGGAGTCGACGCTCCGGACCTCGGAGAATCTTGAGATGACCCCAGAGGCCTACCTCTCGCGCTTGTTCGGCGTGGCCGAGGACGCACCGGAGATCTCGCGACGGACGTTCGCGCAGGTCTTGGGAGCTTCTACCATCCTCACCGCTCTCTCCGGATGTGCGAGGAGCGACGCACGGATCGGTCCCGACGGCATGCCGGAAGACGGACCGTACGGAGTGCACCTCGAGGATGGCATCATGGTCCCGATGCGTGACGGGGTCAGGCTGGCCACGGATGTCTATTTGCCCAGCGACGCAGACGGCATTCTGCCGGGCCCCTGGCCGGTCATCCTCGAG
>Ga0181582_10000070_pt1 | contig 57232 bp, 40 predicted proteins | sample 071ome_32_FD_132438 | JGI IMG/M metagenome (GOLD analysis project Ga0181582, IMG submission 132438) | Coastal salt marsh microbial communities from the Groves Creek Marsh, Skidaway Island, Georgia - 071405AT metaG (megahit assembly) | ecosystem: Environmental > Aquatic > Marine > Intertidal...
CTTATAAGATTGATATCATAGGTGCTAAAACTTCTATTATCAGGATTAACCGTGCTAACACCTCGATAGACCTGGGTTCTTCTTTCCTGGTTTCCTTTTGTGTTAGGATTTGGTTTAATTCTTAAATCATTATATCTTGCCATGCTTGTATTTAACCCCTATCTAATTCCCCGAATCTCTGTCAGTGCTTGATGTTGAACTTCTAGTTTTAGAAACGTTTTCATGGTTAACCCACGGTTCATGCACTGGTTTTCTTTTAACTATATCAAACGTTTCTGGTACTTTATACCAATTAAATTCATCCCACTGTGCTGTTGGATTTGTATCAGGATTTGACCAAACTGGCAAGTCTTGTGTAGGCTTTCCTGGTGTTGCTAATGCTTGACTTGATTCTAATGCAGTTGAAGCCGGTATTGCTCCAGGTAAGTTTAAGTGTACTGCGGCAGTACCGTCGATGAACACCGTTGCTGGAGTTTTTACATTAATGTTGTCATCTGTTGAAACATAAATCTGTCCATTGGTCAGCATATGTATTTGACCAGGTATTGCTCCTGAAGAATCTAATCTAATGTCGTATCTTGGTAATCCCTCGACTTCGGTAGTAAATGATTCTTCCCACGGAACAACTTCCCAAAAATCTGCGGCACCGTCGTCTCCTGGATTTATTATTTTTCTTTCAGGATACTTAATATTTCTATCAGTACATTGGTAAATGTGGAAGCCATCATATCCATCTGCTATAACTTGGAAGCCAGGATGGTATACTCTACCAACAACATGATCTGATGCAAAAGATTGAGGAGTATTTGCACTTAAATCAATATTTTCTGATGCTGTAACTCTTGCTGTGTTAACCGCCGAAAGATCGAAGTTTGCAGTTTTTACTCTTAATTTTTTTCTATTAACCCAGTCGGTGTTAAGAGTATTCACGTGCAAGTGATTAACGTCAACTTGTGTATCTGTTGCACGAATATCAATTGGTCCTCGTACTTCAATCGTAGCATCATTTCTTGCTAGTAATCTTAAGTTACTACCTTCCATATAAAATCTATTTGCGGCTTTATAATTAATATTTCTTTTTGCTTCAAAGTTGATATCTCTGTCTGCAACAAAGTTAAAATCTGCTTTCGAATGAACACTAACACTGTCAGATGCAAATATATCAATTTTTCCATCTGCTGTTAATTCTACCCAAGCAGTTCCTTTGGCATTTCCTATATAAATTAAATCATCAGTATCATGTAATAATATTTGATGTCCTGATCTAGAACGCAATCTTACTAGATTGTTGAGACCTTGCTCGTCACCATCATCCATGGTAAAACTATGTCCTCCTAAAGGTGTAACCTTAAACGGAGATTTACTTGCACCAACCATTTTTTTATCAAACGGATCGTTGCTTAATGAACCAGGTGTGTTAATACCAAAAATTCTGCTAGAAGTATCTCGAGAAAAACTTGAGGTTGTAGTTCCTCTAACTGTATCAACTAATAGTCCTTGTGCTTTTAAAATGTTTGCAAATGGATGAATAGGTCTTCTCTCGTCACCGTTTGCAACTTGTCCTATTGCTTGTTTTTTAAGATATTCACCAGCAGGTAAACCAGTTGGCGAACTATAAGAATTATAAGTTTGATTGTCTGCTGTAATATTTGTAGAATTAGCATAATCAGGTATTGCATGATTCATTCCATCTTCATGCAAGTAACCGCACCAATACCCACTCGATGTATTTCCGTCTACTAAAAGTACAATACCTTTTGTTCCTATTTGTGGTGCCGGAAAGACCATTCCATATGCTTGTTGTGAGTCACCAAATCTTTGAGGATCATCACCGGAGTTTCTATAATCCTTTAAACTATAAAAAGGAAATAACATTCTAACAGATGCTTGACCAATTGCTTGTGTTCTATCTGTTTGTTTTGATGAAGAAAATAAACTAACTCTAAACGAACCGCTTTTTGTAAAGTCAGTTGTTGATTCAACTACACCAACAAGAATTGAACTGTCGGTTAATTTTTGTTTATTGTCTAACCGATTCTGTCTCGCCGCTGTTACCTTGCCCGACTTTGCTGACCTATCATAAAATGGCATTATCTAATTCCTATACTTGTTCGTTTGATTTTGCTTTATCAACAGCACTTGCTACTGTTTTATCACCAAAACTATTTTGTCCTGATACACTAGTTATTTGTCCTGTGACATTGCTAGACGCACCTTTGACTGTGTTAACAATATCGCCTATTGTTCCTGTTATTGCACCTCCAACCTTACCAACAACAGTTGCGGCACCTCCCGCAACTTGACTTATTCCAGACCCAATCGATGATGCTGTATCTGAAATAAAGTTTGCTCCTGCTTTTAATGGTCCTACTTCTGATGCTACATCTTTTTGAGCGGTACTTAATCGATCTGCTTTTCCTTTTAATTCTGTTACTGGCTTAGATTTCATTTTTTCTGATTCAGCAGGATCGCCCACATCAAGTAACGGGTTTTTAACAGATTCTAAAACAACCGTTGCTTCTTCTACAGGTTGTTCATAATCTAACTTTTGATTTGGTCTTCTAAGCAGTTGTAGTGTTTGTTTAAATTCACCACCACCTAAATAATTTTCAACAGTTGCAACTTGGTAAAGTCCGCTGTATTTAGAATTTATAGGTTTAGCAACAAATGTTTTATCTCCTTCGAGTTCTGCTGATGTTGGATAATCTCCAGGAAATCTAAAATTAAAAATAATATCACATTCTCGAGAAAATATATTTGCTTCACCTTTATCTGTTTCTTTGCCCGTAACGTTTGCTCTAGAATCTATACCCGAACCAATTAGATAAACAGGATCTCCAATGATTTGTAGGGTTGCATTTAATAACCCTTTCTCAGTTGCATTATATAAACTATCATGTAATATTTGTGCTATCTGTGTTCCTGTATCTGTTGGCATTCCACTAGCACTATTACCCGATGACTGTGGTAATTCTTGTGTGGACGCACCAGCACCACCAGTAACCATATTCAATTCAGCAACTATTGATTTTAATGCATCTGTATTGTAAACTGGTTTTGGTTTTTCTTCTGACTGCGGTGCACTTTCACCTTTGGCCTGTTGGTCTTCTCCCTTTGTGCTGGCTTGAAAAAATAAATTGTTATATTCTAAATCAAAGTTTAATACATCTATATTTTTTCCTGTGAATATATAATTGTATTCTCTAACAGCATTTTTAAGTGCTTTTTCATAATTGTACGAACCTGAAATTCCGTACTGTGCGGCAATCTTACTGTAATGTAATTCATATGGAGTAACACAGTAATGAAACTCATACACAGGCTGATTATAATATGTGTCATACCCACGCTGTATAGCATACTTTTCAATCCTATACCAAGGTATGTAGTGACTTGATTTAATTTTGTTTAAAAGTTCTCCTGACTTTTGTAACTGTGTTGCATACGTACTATCTAAAATAGTCATATGAATACATTGATCTAAAGTTGTTCCTTTTTTCCAGTTCCAAGTTTTTGCGTTGTCTCCATAACGCTTGTATTTCTGTGTTGTTTGAGTTTCAACCGTCTTCTTGACATTATCGACCCTAGAGGTAAGACTCGAAATGTCTCTTTCTGCTTTTGCTAATCGTTCTCTTTCAGTGTTTAGTTTATTAATTAATTCTTGTAATTTTTCTCTTGCTTCATAGACCGTTGGCTGTTTTACATCACCCGGATCGCTGTTTGTATATTGACTACCTTTTGATCCTTTTAACACTGCTTCTGGGTCATTACCAATAGCATAATATGATCCACCTTCTTCTTGTTCGAATGTAACACTGTAACCAGTTTTTATACTTTCATCGTTTATTTCTTTTTCTAGTATTGCAATTTGTGTTTTTGCCAGGGTTGCTTCATTTTTTGCTTTTTCTAATTTAGGAGCAATATCTTCCTTAACAACTTTCTTTTGTTCTTCAACAAATGTTTCAATATCAGGAACTTCAAAGTGCCCTGAATATGTAAACTCATCTTCTCTCATTGAAGAATCGCTAAATTTATTTTTGTATGCTAACTCAAACTTCAACTGATTTTCTTTGCTATTAAATTGATTATATGTTTTTTCTTTAATGTTCACTAGATCCACTTGTGCTGTGGCCCATCGAGCATAACTTAACCCTGGTAGTTTAAAAGCAGATTCTGGCTGATATTCTTCCGGAAACCATACGCACCATCTATTTCCTAAAAACGGTCCGACCTTTAATCCTGCGTCTTTGGCCGCGGCGGCATCTGCTTCTCTTTTAATTTTAACTTTTGCATCAACATTTTCAGGTTTCTTAAAACCTAGTGTAGATTCACCTTTTGCATCATCCATTCTTTTTATTTCTTGCATATTATATTTGAAGAATAGATCATACAACACCAAGCCAACGGTTTGTTTAACTGTTCCAGGACCATTAACATTGTCTTTTAGTTGTGTTACTGTGGCTTTATTTGATTCTTGATGACTTCTTGAAACAAAGTTTACGTTATATCTGGCTCCTCCGGCATCAACCTTCATGCTACTTGATGTAATCATTATAGGAAAGTGTCTTGTTGATTTAGGAACATTTTCTATTGTCGTAATATCGCCACTGTTTAGTTGTGTTTTTCTTCCTATAAACTCAATGCTTAAAAGAAATGGTGCCGAAATGTAACTCTTGTGTCCGGCAAATTTTGCCGCGGCATATAGTTGTTCGTAAAATCCACCAACACCATGTGGTTCAGTAATTTCAAATGTACCGGTGGTCATATTACTACCAGTAGGTCCATTAACTCCCATAAATGTTTTAAATTGTAAATTATCTATAAAAAGATCAACGTCTTTATTTGCTCCATCTTTTAGTCTATTTTTGTCTATCCACCAAGTAATACTGCCGTCATCATTTCCTGTACCGATATCAAGGCTGGGGTCATCGGATCTTGCATATCCTCCAGAACGTGTTATGATATATGTATCTGAAAGTTCTTTGCCGGCTGTGCTGGCTTCATATGATCGTGGATCTTTTATTTGACTGGATGTTAAACTTTGAAGTGTGATAACATAGTTGTACAAATTATAATTGTGAAGAACATTATAACCCCCTGCCATTTCCATGTCAAAGTCTGCCATATGAACATCTCGATCAAGTGTGAGTGTCTCGCCTGTTTCTTCATCTGTAACTGATTTAGTCCCGAATGGATTTCGTTTATCAACACTAATTGATTTTGGCATTGATATTGCTTCGCCTGTATTTGTTTGAACATTGCTCATTGTTCCAACTGATTTAGTGGAATTTCTTAACGAACTTACTGCACCCGTAGAACCTTTGCCAACCGAATTGGCTTTGTCAATAAATCCTGCTTCTTTTGATCTTCCGGATGCACCTGCGATCTTTTGGGACATTATGCTCCTCCGACTACTTGTCTAATAGCATCTATTGTAGGGATTCTAATTTTTGTTCCTGCAACAAAATCAAATATCGGATCATCAATTGCAGATGGATTTCTATTTTTAAACACCCACCACAAATTAGGATCATCATATAAGTCACTTGCTAATAGATCCGGTCTATATGTATATTGAGGTAATATTGTGTATTCAACATCAGTATCTCTTTTAGGTATTTCGACATAATCTAATATGTTTAATGCACCGTTAACCTGTCGTGTTGTTGAATATAAACTTGTGTTTTTGTAAACAGCCATATTAGATAAATCCTTTTCCTTTTAGTCCACCTTTGGCAAATGCATTTATTGACCATGTTGCTTGATCTCGTCTTGAAAATGCCGGTAAACATTCAACGGTAAATTCTGAACGAGATGGAACCATAACATTGGCTCCGTCGATTTCTGTTGCAATGTAATCAACGTCATCGTTCATTGTATAAAAGAAACTTGAAATAACCACTGGCATATTATTAAACACATAGTCTCCATATCCGTGCAATCTACATACAGGAGGTGGAGCACCTGCAAAGTCGCTTGAACCAAAATGCATTTTTGTAACTGTTCTTAATGCGTGAATGGCACCCATAACTGTTTTTGCATCACCTTGGTTCTGTGCTGTAAAAGTACCAACTATCGATATAGCATCAATTTGTGAGTTCTGGTAGGCATAGAAAGCATAATTACTATGCGTAGGATGAATCGGAGTATAATTTGCTCTCGATTGTAAAACTATTTGTGGAGTATAAGGAAACACAACTGCATTATCACCAATTTCTTGTAAACGCTGTGCAGGGCCTTGCAAATATAAAACTGGAATTTTAATTTTGACTCTGAAATCATCAGTAAAAGCAGTATTAGGCATAACAGGACCTGCTTCTTCTTCTTTACCACCTTTTTTTAATAATCCAGCAAGTCTACCAAGAGCAGGACTTAGACCGGTTGCTTGTATGGCCGAACCAGCAACATTACCAAGAAATCCAGTTACGCCATTGCTAGATGTTCCTGCAATGGTTGTTCCAGCATCACCGTTACCGTTTATTTGTGCAGATTGTACCTTTTCGTTAAAAGTACGATTGGCTAAGTCTTTTTCTCTATCCATGCTATTTTGGTTCCTTTTGTTACAAATATTTATTGCTTTTATTAACTGCGTATATTATAATAGTACTTATTACAGGAGAAATTTATGAAAAGAGTAAAGTATCTTAACAATAGAGATCTGCTTAAAGAAATACATAAGTCAAAAAATTCATTCAGTTCCTATACTGATGATGCTTACTCTACTTATGACATTATTTTGGGTAGTTTGGACAAGGTGAATAGGCTTACTATTGCACAAGCAAAGCGTAATAGAGCAGATCGCATTGGCAAACAAGCATATGAACTAGCAAGAGAATCGGGTGATAAGAAAACAAAACTAGCAGAAGTAACACCTGATTGGAAAAAGGTCGAAAAGACTGATTTAATCTTTAGGATAATGACATTTGATCATGTTCCAGAAGAACCAGGACGTAAACGCAAAACAAAGTCAGTAGCAGACAAACACACCAAAGTTAATTTTCCTCCGTTTCAACATTGGAAATATGACGACACCGACAACTTGATGTGTGTTGGTAAAAGTCATTGGAAGGGCGGAATGCTTAATGGACATTTTTCCAAAGAGCATGGAAGAATTACAGAAAATTTAGGAATGATGTTTTTAAAACTTGCCGATCGTTATGGCACACGAAGCAACTGGCGTGGTTACACATACAATGATGAGATGAGATCACAAGCCGTATTGCAACTTTCACAAATTGGTTTACAGTTTGACGAATCTAAATCAGAAAATCCATTTGCTTACTATACGGCGGCGGTAACAAATTCATTTACAAGAGTATTAAACATTGAAAAGAAAAATCAAAGCATTCGAGATGACATTCTACAAGAAAACGGACTCAACCCATCCTTTACTAGACAGAACGAAGAATACTTCAGAGAGGACAAAGAAAAGTTGGCTGAGTTTTACAAATCAATGCGAAAGCCAAAAGCAGATTACTAAGGTTGACAAACTAGCAGGAAAGAATGTATAGTAATATACTATAAGGAGAGGCATGGAAAATTTGTTTAAAAAAGCGGCAGTTTTCACGGACATACATTTTGGTCTTAAATCAAATTCAAAAATTCACAACGACGATTGTGAAGCATTTGTGGATTGGTATATTAAAGAGGCAAAAAAAGAAGGTTGTGATGTAGGTATCTTTACAGGAGACTGGCATCATAATAGAAGTGCGTTAAATTTAACCACAATGGATGCTAGTTTGCGTTCTTTGGAAAAACTAGGTGCGGCATTTGATAAGTTTTTCTTCTTTCCAGGAAATCATGATTTATATTATAAAGATAAAAGAGAAATTCATTCAGTAGTATTTGGTAAACACGTTCCCGGTGTTACAGTTGTTAACGAACCAATGGTTATTGGCGATGTTGCACTTGTACCATGGCTGGTTGGTGAGGAGTGGAAAAAAGTATCAAAGTTGAAATGCAAATATATGTTTGGTCACTTTGAACTTCCTAACTTCAAAATGAATGCCATGGTTGATATGCCTGACACAGGCGAAATTAAAGCAGATGATTTTCAAAGTCAAGAAATGGTATTTTCAGGGCATTTCCATAAAAGACAAAACAACAAAAATGTTTGGTATATCGGAAATGCATTTCCGCACAATTACGCAGATGCTTGGGACGATGAACGTGGTATGATGACGTTAGAATGGGGAGGTCAACCTAAATTCATTGATTGGCCCGACTGTCCAAAATATCGAACCATGAAACTTTCTAAACTATTGCATGAAACAGATACTCTATTAAGTCCTAGTAACTTGTATATACGTGTTGTTTTAGACATCGACGTATCATATGAAGAAGCAACCTTTATGAAAGAAACGTTTTCTAAACAATATAATTTAAGAGAAATTAGTTTACTACCAGATACCGAAAATCAAGACAGTGATTTAAGCACAGATCGTGGTGACATAGAATTTGAAAGTGTGGATCAAATTGTAACTGAACAAATTACAAAAATTTCTAGTGAAAACTTTAAAAGCAGTCTACTGTTAGACTTATATAGGAACTTATAATGTTTAAAATTAAAACTATTACAGTAAAAAACTTTATGAGTGTGGGTAATTCGACCCAGGCTGTTGACTTTGATAAAGATCACTTGACTCTTGTGCTTGGCGAAAACATGGACCTAGGTGGCGACGATGCAGGGTCACGTAACGGTACGGGTAAAACAACAATTATTAATGCAATCAGTTACGCATTTTATGGTGAAGCACTTACTAAAATTAGAAAAGACAATCTTGTAAACAAAACCAACGGTAAGGATATGTTGGTTACTGTTGAATTTGATGTTAATGGTAAAAACTATCGTATAGAAAGAGGCAGAAAGAAAAATTTATTAAAGTTCTATATTGATAATTCAGAACAAGTAGCAGATGACATAGATGAATCACAAGGTGATTCACGTAAAACACAAGAAGAAATTGATAGATTACTTGGTATGAGTCATACCATGTTCAAGCATTTGGTGGCACTTAACACGTATACGGAGCCTTTCCTTTCCTTAAATCCAAATGCTCAACGAGAAATCATTGAGCAACTGTTAGGTATCACCATCTTATCTGAAAAAGCAGAAAAACTTAAAGAACAAATGAAACTTATTCGTGATGAAATTACGTCTGAGGATGCTAAAATTCGTTCAATTGAATCTGCAAACCAGAAAGTCCAAGAATCAATTGATAACTTGGATATTAAAAGTAAAGCATGGGATAGTTCAAGACTTGATGAAGTTACTAGACTATCTCGTGCTATTACTGAACTTGAACAAGTGGATATTGAAAAAGAAATTACAGCACATAAAGATCTAGAAAAATGGAATTCGTCAAATAACGAACTTACAAATTTAAAGAAAGAAAAAGCAAGTCTTGAATCTAGTTTGTTACGTGCTGATCGAGAAGTTAAAAAATATCAAAAAGAATTAGAAGAAATTAAAACTAAAAAATGTTTTACTTGTGGTCAAGAATTACATGACGAATCACACGCAACATTACTTGCTGAAAAACAAAATGATGTAAAAGAAAGTGAAACTTATTATAACGGCATTCAACTACAAATAGATGATGTTGTTAAAAAGATTGATGATATAGGTGATATTAATGGAAAACCTACCACATATTATGACTATGCCGAAGAAGCATACAATCACAAAAATAATTTAAAGAGTTTACAAGAACGTAAAGTTGAAAAAGATACAGAATTAAACCCATATGCTGAACAAATGAAAGAGTTACAAAACACTGCGTTGCAAACTGTAACTTGGGATCATATGAATTCGTTAACTGAAATCAAAGAACACCAAGAATTTTTATATAAACTGTTAACATCAAAAGATTCGTTTATTCGTAAGCGTATTATTGATCAAAACTTATACTTCTTAAACAAAAGATTAAAATATTATCTAGAAACACTAGGATTACCACATCAAGTTGTATTTCAGAACGATTTAACCGTCGAAATTACAGAACTAGGACGTGACTTAGACTTTGATAACCTCAGTCGAGGTGAACGAAATAGACTCATTTTATCTTTAAGTTGGACGTTCCGTGATGTTTGGGAAAGCCTATATCACAGCATTAACCTATTGTTTATTGATGAACTTATTGATAGCGGTATGGATGCCGCAGGTGTTGAAAGTTCTATTGCTGTGCTTAAAAAGATGGCACGTGAAAGACAGAAAAACATCTATTTGATTTCACACAAAGAAGAATTGAGTGCAAGGGTTAATAATATATTAAAAGTAATTAAAGAAAATGGATTTACATCCTATTCCAACGATACAGAAATAGTCAATGTCAAGTAAAAGCACACACGAGTTATTGGTTCAAGCAGTTATGGATTACTATAACGCACAAGAACGTTTTGAAGTTAAGGGTTTTGACGAAACTGGACGCAAGGCTCGTGTAATTTTAAGTGACATAAGACGTTTGGCAACCATTAGACGCAAAGAAATTCAAGAAAAACGCAAAAAAATTAAGGCTCAAAAAAGGGAAAACCAGAATTTAGAAGGCTGAAATTAGTACTCGGTAAGTATCATTATGCAGTGGACCTACCGTGGAAAATCAATTGACACAATACCCGAAGAAATCGAAGGTTTTGTGTATCTTATTACAAACACAACCACTGGACGCAAGTACATAGGCAAGAAATTAGCAAAGTTTAAAACTACCAAACCCCCACTCAAAGGCAAAAAAAACAAAAGACGTGGACACAAGGAAAGTGATTGGCAAGAATATTGGGGATCATCAGATGCTCTAATTGCCGATGTCCAAGCATTAGGTCCAGAAAACTTCACAAGAGAAATACTTTATTTTTGTAAATCAAGGGCAGAGATGTCCTACATAGAGGCAAGAGAGCAGTTTGACCGCCGTGTATTAGAAACGGATGAATATTACAACGGAATTATTAATTGTAGGGTTGGCGGATCAAACAAACTGCGACAGGCACTTATAGAGCAGGCAAAACAATCCAACACTTAAGGTTGGCGGGCCAGTTTGTAATACCGCTGAGTAAAAGGTACCCCTGAGAAGGACACTCGTACACGTTAATCGACCCCCACTGGGAGGTAAGCCATCAAAAGAATTGGGCCTACTGGTTAGCGTAGATTGTATGTTGGCAGTCAAAAAACACAGAACAGTTCATAAAAACTCCTTGCAAAGGAACGAAGCGGGAGGTAGCGGAGAATCCGCGAAGCGGTTCGCGAAGCGAAAAGCCGGTTTAGCAGATTTTTACGTGATGTCGATGTAGGTTGGGGAAGGTTAGAACCCATTGAACTTGTGTATAAACAAACACCTACTTCCAGTCTTGGCTGTGACGAACTCACATGATGTTCAAGATTAGATGGAACCCTTAACAGGTTCCGTCTGACTGAAACAATCTACATGATGCTAAATTGCTTCGCAATTATCTTTCATATATAATAAGAAATAAATGTGTTTGAGCGATTAGCGAAAACACAAGTGATCTTTAGATCACTTCTTAACATACAACAAATAATCAATGTTAACTATCTAGGTGATAAATAGAATTATAAGGAGTAATACATTGAAAATCGAAGATCTAACAGTGCAAGAAGGACCAGTCGGAGACTTTGTACAAGCCACAAAAGCCGCAGTAGGTGGTGCTAAAAAGGCTTTTACACAGACCCGTGCTAAACAACGCAGTGATCTGGGCAAACAGATCCCTAAGGGTACAAACGTTATGGGCATGGACAACAAGACCTACGTATGGCATGGTGCACAATGGATTGGACAGGATGGCAAGGTTGCTAGAAAAGATATTGCTCCACAACTAACGCAGGCCGCTATTAGACAGGCCGACAGTGGAATCATGAAGGGTATCGGAATGGTTGCAAAAGGACTGGGCAAGGGCGTTGGTAAAATTGCTAAGGGTGTGGGCAAGGGCGTAAAATCTGCCGCGGGTGCTACCGCACAGGCCTATCAGGGCACTGTGACCGGCATGAAGCGAGGCCAGGATGCCTACAAACAAAGCATGATAGGAAAAATTCAGGACAAGGTTGCTCCAACACCAAGCGGTGGTCTTCCGGGTGCCATTCACGGTCAATTAACGGGCGGTGACAAGGTACGAAAATGGGAGCAGGAAATCGACAAGCATAGACAAGCGGTACAAGCCAAAAAACTTGCTACTAAAAAAGTTTCCTAAAGAAAATTAACACCACTGTCTTTGGTCATCTTCATGTGACCCTCAATCATCTTTGACATCAGTTTTCTTTCTTCAACCGTGGTGTAGTATGCTTCATGCAACTGCAATCCACCTCGCATAAAGTAACAGAAATTAACTAGTTCTTCGATAATTGTGTTGATTTCTTGATCATAGCGTTTGACCAAGGCTTCTAGGTCAGAGATATCGAGTGTGCTTATTTGCCAGCGAAAAAATTTGATTGATCAAACAACACAGGAACCGTAACAGTTTCTGGTGCTCCCTTTTCAACCAAGTTTTGTGGAACTCTCACTGTTTGTGGTGGAATGTCAAACAGTTCTTTTGCTTTTGTTAGTGTGTCTTGAACCTTAACAAAAGTTTCCTTGTCGGTGTTATCAAAAAAATCTTTAATTGCGTTTGGATTCTGCTCGGTGCCTTCGGGCGTTTCAATGGCCAACACCTGTTTGAGCACAACGTCCAATGTTGTTTTGCTTAGAAGTTTAAAACCTTGAACAAATGCTTCTTTCTTTTGATCATCGTTAATATCGTTTCTACCCAACATTGTTGCAAGTCTGCTGGTTTCATATGTGCTTTGAAAGAAAGAACTTTGATCCTTGTAACTTAACGGTTTAATGTGGAATGTTAGATCACCATGGGTAACAGTTGTTGGAAATGTTTTACCATAGGTGCTGTCCAACAGCGGACGTAGGTCCAAGTCCGTGGCAATGATTTCGTTTTCATTGTTTGGTAGGGGAACCCTAACATCCAGCGTCATTTTTTCGCCGTAGGTTGCAATTCTAATGGCAATCAGGATGGCATCTAGATCAATGCTGGGAATTTCCCATGGATCTTCGATCAACGGACAACAACTTTTAATAACACTAGCGGTAGATTCACCATTCATTAATGAATCAGGTGTACGCATGGTAATTTCATCCTTGGCGGTCATTGAATAAATCGGTAGTTCGCCACTGCCTGAATTTTCCATGGGATTCTTTTTGTAGAATCTGCCTTCGCTAGGCAACTTAATATAGATTTTAGGTTGTCTTTGATACTTGCTTAGTATGTTATTCTCTGCCATTTTTTCCTCTACATAAATAATAATGTATAAAGATATTTATATACGCACAAAATGGGGTTAATTAGAATATGGCTGTAAGAGGCGAAATTGGTGGTCAGCAGGTTGAACTAAACAACGCGGCCGAAGAAGCAACGCTACAGAAACTATTGGATGTAATGTCCGATGGTAAAATTGGTCTGGCTGGCGAAATGAAAAAGGTCGCCTCTGAAGCCAAAAATGTGACTAGTTCGTCCAAAGGTGTTGCATCTGCGTTTGATAAACTGTCAAGCACACTTACAAAAGCCGTATCCGCACTTAATGGAATAACCAAAATTGGTGGTGCCGCTGTGGGTCTAGCAGGATCTTTGGTAGCAACACAGCCAAAAGTAACAGATTTAGCCAAGGGTATCAAGGATGTAACCGGAGACTTTTTAGGTCTGGGCACGGTGTTAGAAACATTAGTAACAATGTTAAACACCAACTACGATATGTTCCAAAAACTATCCAAAACGGGTATAGCGTTCGGACTAAGGGTAGAAAGACTACAGAGCGATTTTGCGGCACTGGGCGTTGACTCGGGACAACTATTAAAATCACTGGGTGCAAACGTTGAGCAATTTGCTAATCTAGGTACAGCAACACGCGGTGCTGAAATGGCACTTGAAATGAACAAACGTGCAATGTTGGCCAACGGCAGAACATTGATGCGTTTTGGTATGGACTTTGATGAGCAAAACGACAGGTTCATGAGTTTCTTTGCTATGAACTCAGTTGCTCTACAAAAACGTAATATGAGCGAAGCACAGATGGTTAACCTTTCAGGTGACTATGCAAAATATCTAAGAGAACTTTCTGAGTTAACAGGTAAACAGTCAGACGAAATTGAAAACGGTTTAAAACAAGCCAACATGAACAAAGGCTTTGAACGATTCTTGGCAGGACTAGACGGCGAGACTCGTGCTAGAATGTTAAAAATTGTTGGAACCGCTGAAGCAGGTTTTGGTGAAGCGGGTAAAGAAGCGGCCATGGCGGCTATCATGGGTGTTGGTCCTGTTACCGACGCGGCACAACAAATTACAGCATTGATGCCTGGATTTGGTAAAACAATAACTTCGTCGGCATCCGCGGCAAGAAACTTTGCAGGCACACAAGAAGACTTTAACAAGATGCTCATGGGCGACTTTAACAGTCTAGCAAATCAAAACCAAGGATTTGCCGACGCCAATGCCAAGTTGGCTGGTACACTTATGTTAATGGGCGACCCGTATGGTACAGCACTCAGCAACATTATCAATGGTATTAATCTATTTGGTGGTAGTGTTGATGACATTCAAGGTAAGATGGGCAAGAGTGGTGGTGCTGTTGATCTGTTTAATACATTGAACATTGCACTTAAAGATGTTAGAGCGGCATTTTCTGAGTTATTCACAAAAGTATTTTCAAGCGGTGAATTCCAAACAGCCATGGAAAACTTTGCAAAATGGATTAGAGAAAAAACTCCTGACGTAATAAAATTCTTAGAAAGACTTACCACAGACCTAAATCCTTTTGACGAAAAGGGTCGAGAGAATATCATGAACGGTTTGAAAGATCTACTCAGACAAATAGGAGAGACATTATCACAAGCAATTAGAGAAGGGGTAGGTGGAACTGCTGGCAGTGATATGGGTGTAGGCTATACTGGTTCATTAGCAAATAGAGATTTAAGTGAGAAAAAACATGACGGAAGAGCCTACAGCGAGGAAGAAATTAACGACATCCTGCAGGAAATGAAAACACTTCATTTTGAAAAAATGAAGGATGATAAGAATTGGTTCAAATCTGCATTTGGTCACGTTATGAGTGCTATTGGCACGGTAGCAAGACCTGTAGGTGATATATTTGGAAACTTGGAAGCAGGTTTTCACGGTGATAAATTTAGCGACGAAGAACTTGCCGGTATGGCTAAAATATTAGAAGAGCATAAGAAAAACAGTATGTCCGGCGGTACCCTAGCAATGGGAAGTTTATTCAAAAACTTTGGCCAGGGACAGGCCGCTATGTTACACGGCGAAGAAGCGGTTATTCCTAAGAATTCTCCACTTGGTGGTATGCTGAACATGATGCAGGGTGACATGGGCAACATGATGCAGGGCATGAAGGATGGAAAAATGGATATTGGTTCCATGATTAACCAAGCACAGTCCATGGGTGCCAAATATGATGCATACGCAAAGGATAATGAAGCAGGTATTAAAGATCAAACACGCGGTTTGGCAAAATCAATCACCGGTTTGAGTGACGAACAACTTGACGAAATGGAGAAAAAGAGTGTACAATCAAATAACAGTTCAGGATCTGGAACATCGGTAAATAACATTAACGGTGGCGGTTTAGGTTCTAAAATGGACGAATTAATAAGAATTAATAAAGAAATGCTGTCTGAACTACAAAGTATGTAGACTAGCATAAAGGAAAATATACATGAGTTGGAAAAAATACTTTCAAGAATACACTCCAAAAGACACATCGGGCACACTTAGTCCTATCGCAGGTTCAGGACAAGCCGGTCCCGCAAGATCCAACTATTCATCTTTTTTACCTGACGTTTATTCAGGACATCCTAATCGTATTGAACGTTATGGTCAATATGAAACCATGGATGTTGACAGTGAAGTAAATGCGGCATTAGATATTTTAGCAGAATTTTGTACGCAACAAAACAATGAAAACAAAACTCCATTTAATATATTTTTTAAGTCGCAAACAACAAGTACTGAAACAAAAATTTTAAAAAGTTATTTGCAACAGTGGGCGGATCTAAACAACTTTGAAAGACGAATATTTAAAATTGTACGTAATGTATTCAAATATGGCGATGCATTCTTTGTAAGAGATCCTGAAACATTTAAATGGTTGCACGTTGACCCTGCTAAAGTAGATAAAATTATTGTAAATGAAAGCGAAGGCAAAGAGCCAGAGCAATATGTTATTAGAGATGCTAATCCTAATTTTCAAAATCTATCAGTAACACAACTTAATGCACAATCAGGTTCAGGACAAGTGGACTATACAACAAGCGGTGGGTCATTAGGCAGAGGTTATGTTGGGTCAGGTCCACAAAACTTTGGTACAAGATTTGAAAGACAAATGAATCAATTGGCAATTGATGCCAACCACGTTGTACATTTAAGTTTAAGTGAAGGCTTAGATAGAAATTTTCCTTTTGGTAATTCATTATTAGAATCAGTTTTTAAAGTTTATAAACAAAAAGAATTATTAGAAGATGCTATCATTATCTATCGTGTACAAAGAGCACCTGAAAGACGTGTGTTCTATATTGACGTAGGTAATATGCCAACACACCTTGCTATGGGATTCGTTGAAAGGGTGAAAAATGAAATCCATCAAAGACGTATTCCAAGTTCAACAGGCGGTGGAACCAACGTTATTGATGCTAGTTTCAATCCATTATCAATTAATGAGGACTACTTCTTCCCACAAACAGCAGAAGGACGTGGATCTAAAGTTGAAACATTACCTGGTGGTACTAACCTAGGCGAAATTGATGACTTAAAATACTTTACTAATAAGTTGTTTAGAGGGTTGCGTATTCCAAGTTCATATTTGCCAACAGGTGCTGACGACAGTGCGGCACAATATAATGATGGTAGAGTTGGTACAGCATACATTCAAGAGTTAAGATTTAACAAGTATTGCGTAAGATTACAAAGTTTAATAAGTCATATATTTGATAGAGAATTTAAAATGTATCTAAACGCAAAAGGCGTTAACATTGATAACAATCTATTTGACTTACAAATGAATCCGCCACAAAACTTTGCCGCATATAGACAAAGTGAAATGGATAATGCTAGGGTAAACACTTTTGCATCACTGCAAGAAGTTCCTTATGTTAGCAAACGTTTTGCATTAAAACGTTTCTTAGGTTTAAGTGCAGAAGAAATTGCAGAAAATGAAACGTTATGGCGTGAAGAAAATTCAGGAGAAGTAATTGATAATGTAGGATCACAACAGCAGATGCGAGGAGTTGGAGTAACCCCTGGCGGTATGCAAACTGATCTTGATACACTAGGTTCAACCGAACCTGGAGCAGAATCACCTGAACCACCTGAACCAGCACCTGGCGAAGAGCCTACCGGCGGTACAGAGCCTACAGGAGTATAAATACTTTCATGCTATTACAAGAATTTTTTTATTTTAATAAAGACGGTAAAAACTTCGAAGACGACAAGCGTTACGATGCTGAAAGAGATATTTCAGTGGTACACGCTGACGACACAAGAAAAACACGTCTTACATTAAGTCAAATTAATACTATAAGACGCACAGCAGAAGCACGTGAATTAGAGCAGGTAAAAGAATTAGACTTCATTAAATCAATGTACGGCCAGCCTGCACCAGAAGCCGCAATAGCATAATCTACTTTTTTTAAATAACACTATGAGCAAAGCGTTTGTCATAGGTAACGGTACTTCACGAAAAGATTTTGATTTACAACGATTAGTTGGTAAAGGTAAAATCTATGCCTGTAATGCTGTGTACAGAACGTTTGCTCCTGACTTTCTAATTGCTGTTGATCCTAAAATGGTACACGAAATTGTGGCTAATAACTATCATCTAGATGGGCAAGTATGGACCAACTTTAATAAAGCCTACGAAAAATATTCACAACTACATTATTTTAATCCTAATAAAGGATGGAGTAGTGGACCTACTGCACTGTGGAAAGCGGCTACAGATTGGTACCAAGAATTATATATTTTAGGCTTTGATTACCAGGGTTTATTTGACGGTAAACGTGTTAATAACATATATTCAGACACTCCTAACTATAAAAAAAGCGTAGAACCTGCTACATATTACGGTAATTGGCTAAGACAGTCAGAATCAGTTATTAAAGAACACAGCGATATAACGTTTTATAGGGTCACGAAAGACGGTGATTTTAACCCTACTATATTAAATAACCACAATAACTATAAAGTTATTACATATGAACAGTTTGAAAAGCAAGTTTTTGACCAAGAATAGTCAAAAAAGCGAATTTTTACCTATTTTAGTCGGTAAAACTGGTTTTTTTGTAAATATGTATTGACAGCCTTGCCTAATAAACAAACATAAAGGAGAAAAACAATGTCAGATAATGCAAAATTTGAACAATTATTGGACTTGCTAGTAAACGAAGATAAGGAAAAAGCAGAAGAACTTTTCCATGATATCGTTGTAGAAAAGTCTAAAGAAATCTATCAGGGACTTATTGAGTCTACTGAAGAATCAGAAGAAGATGCTGTAGAAGAAGCAACTGATGAATCTAAGGAAGATGAAGCAGTAGATGAAACTGCTAAATCAGATGAAGATTCAGTTGAAGAAGCAACTGATGAAGACGAAGAGTCAGTTGAAGAAGCAACAGACGAAGAAACAGACGAAGAAGTTTCAGAAAATAACGAAGAGTCAATTGAAGAAATTGGTGGAGATGCCGCAGACGACATGATGTCAGATGTTGAAGCAGACACTGATTACAATGATGACGGTAAAACAGACGATCATGAAGAAGATCATGAAGATCTAGAAGACCGTGTAGTTGACTTAGAAGATGCTCTTGATGAGTTAAAAGCAGAATTCGACTCTATGGTTGGTGATAAAGCCGACGACGAAGGCGAAGAAGGTGCTGAAGACGATATGGACGACATGGATAACATGGACGACGAGAGCGAAAAAGAATCAGCGATGGCCGAACTGACAGGGGAAGAAATTCCAATGGAAGGAGCAAAACAAGATAAATCCGCTGGCGAGACTATGAGAGAATATGTTGAAAAAGTCTCTGCTCCTAAAAATTCAGAAGGTGCTGATAACACCCAATCTCCAGTAGCATCGAAAGGTGGAACTGAAGGTGGTGCTGATGGTAAAAACATTGCACAAGGTGGTGAAGAAAAGGGCGGTAGTGCCGTTAAGCCAAAAGACATGGGAAAATCTTTCGAGAATGAACCAGGTTCAAAAGCAGGCGACACTTTTAAAAAAGCATCTGTAAAAAGTGCTGAATAATTTATTAAGGAGGAAGCCATAAATGGCATCTTTATACTTAAGAGAACACTTAACGTTTGATCAAGCAAAGGTCACGTTAGAGTCATCAGGTGAAGGGGACAAAAAATCTCTTTACCTAAAAGGCATCTGTATTCAGGGTGGTGTGAAAAACGCTAACCAGCGAATCTACCCTGTCTCCGAGATAGGCAACGCTGTATCGACTCTAAAAGATCAAATTGACGGTGGTTATTCGGTTCTTGGTGAAGTAGATCACCCAGATGATTTGAAAGTAAACTTGGACAGAGTTAGCCACATGATTACAGATATGTGGATGGATGGTCCTAATGGGTACGGCAAGATGAAAATCTTGCCTACTCCTATGGGTAACTTGGTAAAAACAATGCTGGAAAGCGGAGTTAAATTAGGTGTATCCAGCAGAGGAAGTGGAAATGTTAACGAAGGCGATGGTCACGTTAGCGATTTCGAAATTATCACAGTTGATGTGGTAGCACAACCTAGTGCACCGGGAGCCTACCCTACACCAATCTATGAACACATCATGAATACTAGAGGTGGTTATAGTGCGATGAGGTCGGTGCATGAGATCAGCAATGATCAAAAGGCACAAAAGTATCTCAAAGAACAGATACTACGAGTCATAAAAGGCTTGCAGTAACAATAAGGAGAAGCCAATGAGTGATGTTTTTAATAAACTTTTTGAAACAGGCATCCTAAGTGAGGAAGTAAGATCTTCTCTAGAGGAAGCATGGAACGAAAAAGTTAAAGAGAACAAAAACAGTGTTACTGCTGAACTTCGTGAGGAGTTTGCGAAACGCTACGAACATGATAAGCAAAACATGGTCGAAGCACTTGATCGCATGGTCTCCGAGAAATTGTCATCAGAAATCGCTGAATTTGCCGAAGATAAAAAGGCACTTGCTGAAGCAAGAGTCCAATATAAGAAGCAAGTAAGTGAACATTCTAATTTGTTAAAAGAATTCGTTCTTAAACAATTGACAAAAGAAATTGCAGAAGTTAATGAAGACCGTAAAAAAGTTTCAGAAAACTTTGCAAAACTTGAAGACTTTGTTGTTAAGCAACTCGCAAAAGAAATCACAGAGTTTGCAGAAGACAAAAAAGATTTGGCAGAAACCAAGGTAAAACTTGTAAAAGAAGCCAAAGTAAAACTAGATGAAGTAAAACAACGCTTCATAGAGAAATCGGCTAAAATAGTTCAAGAGTCTGTTAACAAAAAATTAGCAGAGGAAATCACACAATTGAAAGAAGACATCAAGGGTGCTAGAGAGAACCATTTTGGAAGAAAACTATTCGAAGCATTTGCTAATGAATATTCATCTTCATACTTAAACGAAAAATCAGAAACTGCGAAGTTAATGAAAGTAGTTGCAAGTAAAGAAGAAGAGTTAGCAGAGGCTAAGAAAATGGTCACAGAGAAGCAACATTTAGTAGAGTCTAAGGAGCAAGAAATTGCAAAAGCCAAAGACGAAGCAAAACGTGTTGCAGTGATGACTGAGTTGTTAACGCCACTAGGGAAAGACAAGAGAGAAATCATGTCCGAACTATTGGAGTCTGTGTCAACTGAAAAGTTGCATACAGCATTTGACAAATACCTTCCAGCGGTAATGGATGATAAAACATCTATTAAAGCAAAACGTGTTGCGTTAACCGAAGGGTCTGAAGTAACAGGCAATAAGGAAAGCACAATCGTAACAGAAGAAAAGTCAAATTTAATTGAACTCCGCAGATTAGCGGGATTAAACTAAAAGGAGAGACAGAAAATGTCAGACATACTAAAAGAAAATTGGTCCGAAACTAAGACCGCTCTCTTAGAGGGTCTACAAGGCCATAAGAAAAGCGTCATGGATGTCACTCTCGAGAACACTCGCAAGTATCTCGCTGAGGCGGCTTCAAGTGGTGCAACTAGTGCCGGTAACGTAGCAACTCTAAACAGAGTCATCCTACCAGTTATTAGAAGGGTAATGCCAACTGTAATTGCTAACGAAATCGTTGGTGTACAGCCTATGACTGGACCAGTGGGTCAAATCCACACATTGAGAGTAAGATATGCTGAAACTTTCGATTCTGCAACAGCAGGCGAAGAAGCACTATCACCTTTCAAAATTGCTGAAGGCTATTCAGGTAACGCTTCAACTAACAAAGCAGATGCGACTGCAACGTTAGAAGGTACACCTGGTAAAAAATTGAGCATTCAAATTTTAAAACAAGCAGTAGAGGCGAAAACTCGTAAACTATCTGCTCGTTGGACTTTTGAAGCGGCTCAAGACGCTCAAGCACAACAAGGCATTGATATCGAAGCAGAAATTATGGCCGCTCTTGCTCAGGAAATTACTTCTGAGATCGACCAAGAAATTCTTGCTTCATTAAGATCACTTGCTTCAGTTGAAGAAACTTACAACCAAGCGGCTGTATCTGGTACTGCTACTTTTGTTGGTGACGAACACGCGGCTTTGGCTGTTCAAATCAACAGAACTGCTAACAAGATCGCTCAAAGAACAAGACGTGGTGCAGGTAACTTTGCTGTGGTTTCAAACCAAGCATTGACTATCCTACAATCTGCGACTACTTCTGCGTTTGCAAGAACAACAGAAGGTACTTTCGAAGCACCTACTAACACTAAGTTTGTTGGTACATTAAACGGTGCAATGAAAGTGTTCGTTGACGCTTACTTGGCTGACACAGGTGCTGATGACAATCAAGTACTTGTTGGATACAAAGGTTCTTCAGAGGCTGATGCGGCGGCATTCTACTGCCCATACATTCCTTTAATGTCATCAGGCGTTGTACTAGATCCTGCTACTTTTGAACCAGTAGTTGGCTTTATGACACGTTACGGTTACATTGAACTGAACAACACTGCATCATCTCTTGGTAATGCGGCTGATTACTTAGGCAAAGTGTCAATCACTTCTGCTAACGTATCATTCTCATAATAGAGAGCAGAGTTAAGTAACTTTAAAAGGGCGGATCGAAAGGTTCGCCCTTTTTTTACGACCAAACGTTTGTTAAATATCTATATGGACATTAAAGAAATTAAACATTCGTTAGATTGGCAAGCAGTAGAAAGCCAAATACGACAATTATCTAAATCAGCACCAGAGTTTAGTTTTGATGTTGTTAAGTTTTGTGCAAGTATGGGTTCTGAAATAAGAAAACTTTCTGATATTGAAATGAAGATTAGAACTACACATAGAGATTCTTATGTAATAAAACATAAAGAAAAATGCAAAGAAATAAATCGTGCAATTAAAGACTTTGCTAATGTACATCTTATGCACTTGTTTTCTAGAACAGACTAAATACATTTACGTTAAAGGGCCAACAGAAGTTGGACTTATGCTGTACCCACAGCGTAGACCTAGAACGTCAATATAAGGAGAAAACAAATGGGAAGACCTATTAATAAAAGATACTTCGGTGCAAGAAGTGGTACTAACGATCAGTCCATCGGTACATATGCACAAATTGGTGCTAATGCTGAAGGCGAAGGATTTATCGTAAATCAAAGAAGTTCGTCTAAATTTAAAGTTACAGTTGGTGCGAATACTGGAGTTTGTACTTTAGTAAACAAAGCAATTGGATCTTTAGGTGCTGACGAAATGATTATCCAAGGATTTACATCAGGAATGAATGCTGTAAATTTAAGAAAAATCACAAGCAGACTTGCTTATGATTGGGATAATAACAAATACACATGGTCTGTACAAGACGACTCAACAACAACAATTCTACGCTTAACAGCAATATAATTTTAGTTGTTTCTAGGAAAGGGTAAAGTTCGCTTTACCCTTTTCTCTTGACTAAATAAGTGTGTTAACACAAAGGATCCTATAAATGGCTAAAGATGTATTAAGAGTTGCCGGCGATTACGCAATCGAAACAGTATCTAACGGAACTATAACACTAAACACTGGTAATGAAACTGGTAGTGTAGTTGTTACTGGTGACTTAACGGTACTTGGTAACACATCAACTGTTAGTTCAGAAAATTTAACAATTAAAGATAACATTATTGTTCTAAACCAAGGCGAATCCGGTAATGGAGTAACGCTAGGTTCTGCAGGTATCCAGATTGATAGAGGTACCGGCGATGATGCTACACTATTGTTTGACGATACTGACACTTATATTATGCCAGGCGGTGCAACAGGAACAGGAATTTTTAAGTTTAAGGTAGGAACTGCATTAGGATCGATACAAGCACATCAAATTAATACAACAGGTGAAGATTTAGTTTTACTAGGAACAAAAGCACCTAACGCCAAAGTAAGTATCCGTGGTACAACAGATTATGAATTAAATTTAGAAGATGACGATTTAGTTAATAAAAAATATGTTGACGATGCGATTTCAGGTGGTGTACAAATTCCATTAATTAGAAGTGATAACACTAAAGTTGAAACACAAGATGTACAAAGCGGTGATGCACGTAGTAGGGTATTTGCAGAAGTCGACGGAGTGGTTCGATTTGAACTTACTAACCAAGAAATTCAATTAGGTGACTTAGAAATTGACGGAACAACTATTAGACCATCAAATTCAAACAGCACCCTATTTTTAGAATCAAACGGATCAGCAGAAGTAGTGGTAAATGACGTATTATCATTGGTAGGAACTGTAACTCCTGCTCCTCCAAGTGCTGATTCTGGTAGAATTAAACTGTATGTCCAATCCGAAGATGTGGGTGGTTCTGGACTATTTTTTGTAAATACATCTAGTACAAGAGACGAACTTGTAAGTAAGAAAAAAGCGTTACTAATGAGTATATTATTTTAGGATAAAAGATGGCAATAGCAAATGGATTTATAGATGCAACATTTACTACACTGTATACTAGCAGTGGAAGTAATGCTGTGACCACCATGATTTTTTGTAACTATGCTGATACTGACAATATTCCTAGCGGAGGTTTAGTTTTAACTGATGCTGATACATTTTTAAATTTGCATATTGTAAAAAACGGTGACTCAGCAAACGATTCAAACAAAATATTACACAATGTGAGTGTTCCTGCAGGCGAAACATTTATAATGGATTCAGAACGAATTGTATTAGACGCAGGTGATCGTGTTATGGCCCAGACAACATCACCAGCAACAATTAGTTTTATGATTTCAACTATACAGGTGTAATACAATGAGATTTGTAAAACAAGCACTACTTAAAAGTAAATTTATTGTTGACAAAAGTGTATTTGTTGACATTAACGGTGTGGTATCTTTTGAAGGATCCAAATCAGGATTAACATTAGGTTCGGGAACTACAGAAGATCGATCTTCGGCACCTGTTAATGGAACTCTTAGATATAATACAACACTAAATGAACTAGAAGTTTATGTTGATAATGCTTGGGAACAAATTAGAACAAATAGACCAGGCAAAATTATAGTTCAAAACTTGGGAACAGGTGATGCAAGTATAACAGACTTTGGTCCTTTAAATCCTACTCCATTAGAAGCAGGAAATATTCTAGTACTAGTTGAAAACGTTGTACAGATTCCTGATGTTAACTATACACTTGTGCAAGGATCAGGTAATAAAAGTGTACGCTTTGATTCTCCAGTGCCATTCGGCAAAGACGTAACAGTTATACACGGTTACGACGGTAGTATATTAAGTTAATTAATATCTATCTCAATCCTTTTTCCAAAACAGACTAAATAACATTAATTGCAATAATAACGACCATTTTGTTGCAAGTACAAACAGTGGTTAACCCGCTATGTAAGGTGGTTAGAGGCACAGGATGCCCGCTTAAAGGAGAATAAACAATGGCCGTCGGTCGTATTTCGGGTCCGTTGCTTAAGGCAAATCTCATACGTAATGGTGTGGATTTGGCTTTCGAAACAGACTTATTATATCTAGATGTTAACAACGGTAGAGTTGGAATCAAGACTACTTCTCCTACACATGATTTTCAAGTAGCGGGTAAAATTTATACAGACAATTTACAAGTTGGTCCGGCCAATCAAAATCCAACACAAGGTTTATTACAAATAGGTAACTTAGAAATGCAAGGGAACGAAATTCGTTCTAGCCTAAGTACCATTTCACTTATTCCAGCAGGTAACGACCCTGTAATTTATCATTCAAAAATTCATGTAGATTCATTAGAATTAAATGACAACTATATTACGACATTAGATTCTAATGCACCTATTGAGTTACGTCCAAACGGAACAGGTACTATTGAATTAGTAGGTAACACAAACGTTACTGGTAACTTATACGCAACAGGAAATATTACTGCTGGCGGAAATATTAATTTAGGTGATACAAACACTGATACTGTTAAATTTAATGCAGACATTATATCAGACATTTTACCTGATGTAAGTGATACATATAGATTAGGTTCTCCTAGCAAACGTTGGAAAGCATTAGATTCAAATTATGCAAACATTGGAACAATACAATTAGGTGACAATGTAATTCAAACAATTAACTCTAACGAAGACTTGGTAATTCGTGCAAACGGTACAGGTAAAGTTAGAATTAATAATCTATTATTAAATGAAGAAGGCAATACTTGGCACGTAACAACGAATGGTGATGATACCGAAGAAGGTACTAGCGTTGACAGTGCATTTGCTACAATTAAACACGCATTATCTGTTGCAACAAACGGAGATGTTATTAAAATTTCCGCAGGAGAATTTACTGAAATATTTCCATTAACTGTTCCAGCAGGTGTTACAATAGTTGGTGCAGGTATTAGAGCAACATCAATTAAACCAACTGTTGGTACAAACGATTTAGATGGTTTTTATCTTGCTGAAGGTGTTGTAATACAAGATCTTACTGTTAAAGATATGTTTTATAACAGCGGTAACGATACAGGTTATGCATTTGCATTTAACCCTGCCGGAACAACCGTTGCATTAAGATCTCCATACCTTTATAACATAACAGTATTAAACAAAGGCTCAACAACTTCAAGTTCTGATCCGTATGGATATGTTGCCGGCGATGCTGGTAGAGGTATTAAAGCAGATGGACAATATATTTCAAGAAGTTCGATCGAAGCCGCATTACTTTGTAATGAAGTAACAATTTTTTCACCCAACCAAATTGGTCTATTAATGACCAATGGTATTAGGGTTGAATGGTTAAACTGTTTCACTTATTTTTGTGCTGATGGTATTCTTGCACAAACAGGAACAGTTGGAAGAGGTGGTGACGGAAAAACTTGGATAACATTTAGCGGAGTTAGTGGAAGTGGATGGCAAGTTGGGGAAACAATTACTGTAACATCGTCAGATGGATCATCTACATTTAACTTTACTGTTGACAGTGTAAGTGGTGACGGAAATACAGTTTATATCGACGGAAAATATGATGACCTTAATGAACAAGATTTAACTCCAGGGTCGGGCGGATCTATTATAGGCGGAAATTCAGGAACAACGGCAACAGGAATAATAAGATACAGTAGACAAGAATTTGCCGCTGAAATGAGATCAAACGGTAGTGCTTGTGTTTATGGTATTAGAGGTGTAACTGCTGATGGTCCGGACGTAAGTCTACGACTTATGTCACAAAATTTTGGATACATTGGAGTTGGTTATGATTTAACAAATAATCTTTCTAATGTAATTCAAACAAATGAAGTCAACGAATTGAACGGCGGTAGAGTATTCTTTACATCAGTTGATAGCCGAGGAGATTTTAGAGTTGGTAATTCATTTAAGGTTGATCAAGATACAGGTAACGTTGTATTTGCCGCACCCGCTACTGAAATTTTATCATCCTTAGGTATTCAATTTACAGATGGTGCAAACACTACAATAATTAATCCTGTAAAAGTTGAAACAGGAAATTTAAGACTTTCCGGAAATACATTTTCAAGCACAGAAGGTGATATAATTATTGATCCAATCGGTGATAATAAAACAACTATCACAGGTGATGCACAAATTACAGGCGGTATTGCAGAAATAACCGATAAAGATAAAGATACTAAAATTGTTTTAGAATCTTTCTTAGGTGCTGATGAAGATGAAATTAAATTTTATGCACAAGGAAACTTAGTAGCAACAATTGATAAAGATAAATTTAGCACAACACAATTTGAAGTTGACTTGGTAAGATTAGTTAATAACTCTTTACAAACTTATCAAGATGATAACACCCTAGAACTTTTTGCACACGGTACAGGATATGTAGATTTTCCTGATACTAATGCAATAAGAATTGCTAGAGGTACAACAGGACAAAGACCTAATACACCTCAACCGGGTATGGTTCGTTTTAATACAAACAGTTTAAACTTTGAAGGTTATGACGGTGCGTTCTGGAACGTGCTTGGTGGTAGTAAAGGTATTATTATTGACCAAGATCAAAACACATACATGACCGCTGAATTAACTCAGGGTGCAAATGACGACACTATTAGAAGTTACATTGCAGGAACAGTACGTGCAGATTTAAATGGTACTAGATTTAACACACCTAGAGTGCATACAGATGTTATTAGCACAGAAGGAACAGATGCTAATTTAACAATAACTCCTAATGGTACTGGTAAGGTAATTATTGGTGATTTAGAGATAGATCAAGCAACAAATACGATAACTAATGTAGAGACCAACGGAAGAACTACTTTTGATGTACCAAACGGTGAAGGGTGGGTAAGTTTTGCTGGATCGTACGGTATTAAAGTTCCAACAGGTGATATTAATGATAGACCGGTAGGATCACCAGATACAGGACTTTTACGCTACAACACTGGGTTGGGTAGATTAGAAATTTGGACAGGAACAACTTGGGGTTCAGTTGTTGGTGCAGGTGGTGGTGCAACATTACAGGAAGCGGAAGATTTGTCCATCATTAACGCTTTAATATTTGGATAAAGAAAAATGGCAACGATATTTAGAAATGCAATTATAAAAGACGTAGGAACAAAACCGATCGAGGTGTTTCAAGTTGGTCAAAATAAAAAGAACATTGTGTTAGGAATTAGTTTGACTAATATTACTGATTCAACTGTGTTAGCAACTGTGTTAATTTCGGATGAAGGTAGTGTTACTGCAAATTATATTAAAGATGTACCAATTCCACCAAACACAAGTTTGAGAGCATTGAACGGTGGAGAAAAATTAATTTTAGATCAGTATCATAGATTGAGTATTCAATCTAGTTGGTCTGATTCGATGGATGCTGTAATAAGTTTTGTTGAACAGGTATAAGGGGATATAAATGACACAATATATAGGATCAAACTCATCAGACTTAACAAGTCAAATGGGAGAACGTTATTTTTACGGCATTCGTAGAAACAACGACGGTGAAGTATTTTTAGCAGTGTTAGATCAATTAAGTCAAACCGATGCTATTACAATTAATATTCCAGGAAACCAAGAAGACAACTATGATGGATTTGCTGTTGGACAAGACTTTTTTGAAGGTAGAGATGTTAATCATAATAAAGTGTTTGCAAACTTAAATTATGAACAGTTTAGATGGGATAACAGAAAAATTAATTATTATATTAATGACGAAGGTGAGTTAGTTGCAAGATTAAATCAACCTTATAACTATGGAAGTTAAATACAAGGGTAAGAGATAATGGCTGAATTTAAACTAGATAGATTTACGTATACTTTCCAAGGAGTTTGGTCTCCTACGACTGCCTATAGACTAGACGATATTGTTGTTTCGGGTGGTAGAGTATACTATTGTACAACAGCACACACATCATCGGATAATTTCTTCACAGATTATCTTTATGATTACACTTATCCTGCACCATATACAGCGGCAAATAATACTGACGCTGAATTTACATTGGTAACAGTTTTACCTGATGGTGTAGCAAATAACCCAGGATCAAATTTAGAATTTACAGTTACTAGATCAGGTAATAGATATACTGTTGCAATTAAAGAACCAGGTATTGCATATATTCCAAAAATTGCTTTCACAATAACAGGAAGTCAATTAGGAGGTGTTAATGGTGTTAATGATGCAAGAGTTACTATTGAAACTGTTGATCCAGATGGAGCAGTTTTACAATTAAGTATTACAGGTGACCCTCAATTAACAAAATGGGAGTTGATGAGTGAAGGTTACCGTTGGAGAGGCAACTGGCAAGAATCAGAAGGTGATGATACTTTTGGTTTAGTTGCGGCAACAAGAGCCAATCCTGTTGTTATCACTACCAATGCACCACATAATTTTATAAAAGGTCAAGAAATAGTTGTTACCGGTGTTAACGGAATGACTCAACTTAATGGTAATACATATTACGTTAATCCATTAGGTGCAAACACTTTACAACTTTATTCAAACAGCGATGTAACAGTAACGGTTGACGGAACAACATTCACTCAATATATTTCAAGTGGTTCTGTTAGAACTCCTTTTGTTCCATCAGAATATATTTTAAACGATTTAGTCAACAGAGGCGGACAAGTTTACAGATGTATTCAAGGTCACATTGCATTAAAAGATGTTGCATTTGGTTTTGAAAGAAATGCACAATATTGGACAACACATACTAGAGGTGCTCGTTGGAGAGGTGATTGGACCGCTGAAACTTCTTACATTGTGGGAGATTTGGTCAGATACAACGGTGTTTTATATAGATGTAAATTTGAACATGACTCTGCCGACATTGCACTAGGATTAGAAGCGGCCGGATTAGGATTTTGGGACGTTGTTGATAAGACAGATGACTGGGCAGATTATTGGCAAGTAGACACGCGATACAGAGAAAAAGATATAGTTAGATATGGCGGCTATGTTTATAGATGTGTAACAGGTCATACTTCCGCTCCAGGAGAAGTGTTTGTTAATCAACAAGAGCCAGGAGGACTAGAACAAGATCTTAGCAACTGGAGTGTGGTGCTTGAAGGCGTTCAGTTTAGAAGCGTTTACAGTGCAGGCACACGATATTATCTAGGAGATTTAGTCAAACACGGTCAATCTGTTTATAGATGTACACAGACACATACTGCGGCATCGGCATTTAATGAACAATTATTTGAAGAATATATTCCAGGAATTGGTTTTGATAACACATGGAATTCAGGATTAACATATCAAACAGGTGACATTGTAGTACACGGCGGATATTCTTACCGTGCATTAAAATTTAGCACTGGTATTGAACCTCCAACAGATGCACTATCTTGGGCATTAATGGGAGAATGGTACAATTTAAGAGGTAATTGGACTATTGCAACCGATTATAAAATCGGAGACATGGTTAGAAACAATGGTTATCTTTATCTTGCTACTGCTGACCATACGTCGGGTGCAATCGACGGTCCAGATGTTTCAAGTTCAAATCAAACATTTAAAGTAGATGTAAGAGTTTTTAACGGAGCAAACAAATATTATATTAATGATACCTTAACAGATAGTTTAACATTTGAAAGAGGTGCCACATATGTGTTTAATCAATCTGATAGAAGTAATAACACACATCCTTTATACTTGTCAAAAATATTAGATGGAATTTTAGGTGGTGGAGTACCATATGAAGACGAAGGAGTTAATGTAACATACGTTCTCGATTCAAAAATTGTTCCTACACTAGCCGCATATGTTGCCGGATTTGATAATGCGATATCAAGATTTGTTCAATATCAAATTCCAAATGATGCACCAGATACATTATATTATGCTTGTTATAATCATGCAGGAATGTCATTAGGATCTCAGCAAGGATCAATTGCTGTACAAGGTTCTACTAACTGGCAAATATTAATGACAGGAAAATATTTTGTTGGACCGTGGGTTCAAGAAAATGATGATTCAACTGTTAGATATTATGAACTAGGAGATATTGTAACATGGGCCGGCACTGCTTATCAGTGTATCAAACGACACGCCGCAATTACTCCTAACAGTAGACCAGAACAGGATCTTAAAAAAGCACTTCCTGAATATTGGTCTTACTATATGCGTGGTATTAAAACAAACGTTCTTGCTGAAGTCGGTGATATTAAATCTTATTGGCAAGGTAGTAATGAAAGAATTGTACACGGTGATTTAGGAACTGCACTTAAAGTATTACCAAAATCTGCAGAAGACAGCGGTAATTATAATTTTCCTACTTGGGCACTATTAGGACGATCACCAAAAGTTTTTTATGTTTCTACATCGGGTGTTGATGCACCAGACAAAGGCGGAACAGAAGCAAACCCTTTTAGAACAGTAAAATATGCCTGTGATTATATTTTAGCAGACGAAAGTACTAGAGCACCTGCAACCATAGTAATTGCAACAGGAGAATATAGAGAAGAGTTACCAATTAGTATTCCAGCCAATGTTGCACTGGTTGGACATGAATTAAGATCAACTAGAATTATGCCAGCAGAAGGATATGCAACATCTAATATGTTCTATGTTAGAAACGGTTGCGGCATTAGAAATATGACACTAGAAGGATTAACTGGCGGACTTAGTGCAGTTAATGAGTATGGCACAAGTAGACCAACTGGTGGAGCATTTGTTTCTTTAGATCCTGGAACAGGCCCTGATGATCAAACAGTGTGGATTACTAATAAATCTACGTATGTACAAAACGTAACAACAATTGGTACAGGATGTGTTGGATTAAAAATTGATGGTAACTTACATGACGGTGGAAATAAATCTGTTGTTGCTAACGACTTTACACAGGTATTATCAGACGGTATAGGTGTATGGTGTACTAATTTAGGCTTAACAGAACTTGTTTCGGTGTTTACGTATTATTGCCATATTGGATATCTATCAGAAATTGGTGGTAAGATTCGTGCAACAAACGGTAACAACTCATACGGTGACTATGGATCTGTTGCAGAAGGATATGACCTATCTGAAACACCTATTACAGCAGTGGTTGATAACAGAACAAAAGAAGCACAAGTTGGAAGAGTATACACAGACCAAGACGATGAGATTTTATTATTTGGATACACTCACGCTGGAGAAAATTATAGTTTGGCATCAGTTAAATCATTCTCTGGTACAGGTAGTGGTTTGGTTACTGAATTTGTGGAATTTAGAGACGGTGCTATTAAAGAAGTAAGATTAATGGATCCAGGTGATTCATCAACCGCAGGTGGCTTTGGATTTGAAGTTGTTCAAGGTCTAGGACAAAGCGGTGATACAACATCGTTGACATTATCTTTAACTGATACACAAGAAGATTCAACGTCAGGATACAACGGAAAACTCTTAAGAATTATTGCAGGTACAGGCGTAGGACAATATGGTATTATTGATACATATGATCCTTCTACAAAAATTGCAGTAGTCCGTAAAATTTCTAATGGTCAACCAGGGTGGGATCATTTAATTTCTGGAACACCTATTGAACCTGTTATCGATGATACGGCATATTATCAAATTCAACCTTTAGTAGAATTTAGTAAACCACCATTTAGTAAGAGCACGGCAAATCTTCCTGTACCTATTGACTGGTCAAGTTGTGCTTACGGCAATGGTAAGTTTGTTGCTATTGCAGAAAGTGAGTTTGGTAACACAACTACAGGTACATATGCTACAAGTATAGATGGAGTTACGTGGATACAAGGAACATTCCCTAATTTTCCTCCTAACGTTCCAACAGGATCTTGGAGTTGGAGAGATATTGCATACGGTAATGGTAAATTTGTTGCTGTTGCAGATGAAGGTATTGTTGCATCATCATCTAATGGAACAGACTGGTTAGTTAGAGAACTTGCTGAAGACTCAACTTTTATACAAAGTAGAAAAATTGCTTACGGAGATGGATACTTTGTTGTAATGAGTACTAATGGAGATGTTTGGTGGCAATCAACAGACGGTATTAACTGGCAAGAATATGAAGCACCTGGAGTTGTTCTAGGTGGCGGCATTACTGTTAGAGGAATAGCATACGGACAAGGACACTTTATTGTAATAACAAGTGACTTTGATTCTACTGCAAATAGAATTTGGTATAAATCTCCTAGTTCAACAACATGGAACGAAAATTTCACAACAACAAATATATCAAGCGTTGACGATTTGATATTTGGTAATAATAGATTTGTTGCAGTACAACCAGGAACTAGCAATGTATTCTACAATGTAAGAAATGGTAAAGATACTTGGGTTGAAGTTACTGGTGCTTTACCTTCGCCAGGCAATTGGAAAATTGGTTACGGTCAAGGTGTGTTTATTGCTGTAAGACAAAACAGCACTGAAGTATGTACATCAGAAGATGCAATTACTTGGACCGCTACAACAACCACCGCGGCTAGAAACTGGAGTCACATCTGTTTTGGAAATCCAAACTATGATGGAAAATTTTTATTACTATCAGCAGGTAATCCAAAACAATCTTCAGGATCAAATATTGTTGAAATAATTAAACAAGGTAAAACAGCATTTGCATTTATTGAAGTTTCAAACAACAGAGTTGGATCATTTACAATTTTAGATCCAGGTTCAGGTTACACAGGTGCTGAAACATCTCTATATGTAACAAAAACTATCACTGTCGACAGAGACGCTGGAAATACACAAAACGTATTCTTTATTGACGGTAGTGAAAGACCTCATTTAGATTTAGTAAGAGGTATTACATATAAATTTGATTTGAACGATAGTTCATTAACAGATTTCCCACAAGACGATTCAACCACAACTGCACATCCGTTTTTCTTTGCCGATAGTACAGAAGGAATTGGCGACGGCGGAAACTATTATGAGAACGGATTAATATATTATATCAACGGCGAAGTTGTAACTAGAACTAACTTTATTAATAATTTTGCTGGAGCAAATGACAGATACATTGAACTAGAAGTTCAATTTAACGCTCCTACTACTTTTTACTATTATAGTTCTTCTGCCACAGGAATGGGTAATGCTACATCGGTAACTGATTCAGGAAACGTGGTAATGACAATTACTGATCCGCAATCAGTTAGCCAACCTAAATGGAATATTAGATTAGCAGACGGTGTATTACCTCAACCGTCATTTATTAGTAGAGGTACAAGATTTAGATCGGCAACTGCAACAATTACAGGCGACGGATATGCAGATCTTTTCCAATTAGGATCCGGATTAAATGTTCAAGCATTGTCAAGATTACCTGGACCAGGTGACAACTTAGACATTGCTGGTATCGACGGATTAACATATAAAGTTACAAGTGTTGAAAACGTTGCAGGTAACACAGGATCATTAACAGCAAGAATTAATATATCACCTAAGTTAGGTATTGCAGAATCTCCTGCTCATGCAACAGCAATATCCATTAGACAAAGATATTCACAGGTTCGTTTAACATTCCATGACTTCTTAGATGTTGGTACAGGTAACTTCGGAGAATCAGCATACCCACAAAGATACATTGAGGGATTTATAGAAGGTGCAGACAACTCACCAAAACCATTTAATGAAGTACAACAATCAGATGGCGGACGAGTGTTCTACGCAAGTACAGACCAAGATGGTAACTTTAGGGTTGGTGAATTGTTCGAAGTTGAACAGGCTAGAGGAACAGTTACACTTAACGCTGATCAATTTGAATTACAGGGATTAACTGAATTAAGTTTAGGTGGTGTAACACTGGGCGGTACTGGTGCTGTAATTAGCGAATTTAGTATTGATCCGTTATTCACTGCAAACTCTGATAGAATTGTTCCAACACAAAAAGCAATCGCGGCTTATGTTGCAAATAGAATTACAGGTGGTGGTACAAGTATTAACGTTAACGGACTAGTAGCGGGTGTTGTTCAGATCAATTTCCAAACAATTACTATGACAACACTTGAAGAAGATCCAACTAGAGCAATAAATGTATTAACAAAACTAACTGCACAAGGTGGTGTAGGTGGTCAAGTAGCGGCAATGGCGTTTTTTGCGTCTGGAACCGACTTTCCACAACCGGACGACATGGGCGGTACTGACGAAACAGGAGGGGCTGGATAATGGTTGTTGTGCATAATATGGTAAATAACTATACAATTGGAGTAATCAATGGCTGAATTTAAACTAGGTAGAATTAAATTTGTATGGCAAGGTGAGTGGGCAACCGCAAAAGCCTATGTTAAAGATGATATCATTCGTTATGGTGGACAGGTTTACATCTGTGTCCAAGCACATACGGCTGGTCCAGATTTCTATTTAGATAGTGCTTACTGGAATGTTATGTCCGATGGACAAAACTGGGTAGGCAACTGGGATATTAATACATATTACAAAAAAGGTGACGTAGTAAAATACGGAGGACTGTTATATGTTGCAAACAACGGTCATACTTCAGCAGGAACTATTACACTAGGTTTAGAACAAAACCAAGGTGACTGGGATCTTTATACAGAAAATACAGACTGGAAAGGTGACTGGGCAATCAATACCAGATACAAAGTTAATGATTTAGTCAAATACGGCGGCAACATTTATCTTTGTAATACATATCATACATCTTCAACAACAGTAGCAACAGACATTGACGGCTTAGAAGCCGATCTAGCAAAATGGGATATCTATTCAAAAGGATTTGATTGGAAAAATATTTGGGTTGCAGAAACTAGATATAAACCAAACGACCTTGTTAGATATGGTGGACAACTTTATGTTTGTATCACTGGACATCTGTCAGGAACAGATGCAGAAGGTTTAGAAGCGGATCAGGCTAAGTGGCAATATTTCCACAAAGGTGTTTTATACAGAAATGATTGGGCGGCATCTACTAGATATCGCATAAATGATATTGTTAAGTACGGAGCAAATATTTGGATCTGTACAACCTATCATACTTCGACAACTTCACTTGCGGCCGACGAAGCAAACTGGGAAAAATTTGTTCCAGGTTTAGAATTTGAAGACACTTGGGCAATAGATGTACAATATCAACCAGGTGACATTGTTGCATATGGAGGATACTCATATATTGCAACTACAAATAATAAAGGTAAGGCTCCTTACTCCAATACAAATGATTGGGACCTATACCTAAAAGGATTTAATTTAAGAGGCGATTGGGGCGACGATTCAACAACACAAGATTACTATGTTGGCGACGTTGTAAGAGTTGGCGGATATACTTATTTGTGTATCAAAGATCATGCCGACACAGCAATCAAACCACCTAACACAACTTACTGGGAAAGACTTAACCAGGGTTTTGAATGGCAAGGCGACTGGACAAATGTTACTGAATATGATTTAGGTGACATTGTTTACTATGGTGTTAATTCATACATTGTGGTTCAAGCACATACGTCAAATCAATCAGTTGGCGGCAGACGTCCTGATTTAGATACAGGTGGTAACTATTACAAAATAATTGCAGGCGGTAACGAATCTAGTGCATTAACCACTGACGGTGATTTATTATACTATTCAGGTTCAGGTCCTACTAGATTACCAATTGGAAATGAAGGCGATGTTCTTGTTGTTAATGATAACAATATGCCAGAATGGTCAGTGTTTGGTAGAACCGATCACGTGTACTATGTTGGACCAACAGGAACAGACGGAGTTTATCCACAATGGGGTGCAACAGTTGATAGACCGTTTGCATCGATTAGATATGCAACAGAAGCCATTGAATGGGGTGTTTTAAATAATAGTGCAAGACAACTACTAGAACATAATAGACATTTTATTCAAGAACAGGTGGTAGAATATATTGACTATCAAACAACAAACTCAGTAGCACCGTTTGTAGGATTTACATATCCTATTTCAAAAGCAGATTTAAAATCACGTATTGGATGGTTGGTAGATAGAGTTGCACTTGATTTAGGAAAAGGTGGCAACACCGAAACTAGAGAATTGGCTCTTGAATATTTTGATGACTTTGTTGGTGCAAACACTGCCGTTGCAAATGCAATGAACTATGTTAAAACACTTGCAGATGCAATTTTAACAAACTTAGATCCTGCACAAAACTATGCAACATTAAACAGCGTAGCAACTCCTGTACCTCAATATAAAAATAATAATTGGGTCGAAGAAGCAGGTGCACAAGACAGAGTAGAAGCATTAATTAGTATTGTTTCAGATGCTGTTGCTGTTGAAGATTCTTCAACTGTTAGCATACCTGCAGAAGAAATAGTTAACAAAACAATTTTTGTAAAAACAGGAAGATACTATGAAGTATTACCTATCATAGTTCCAAAATTTACTGCTGTTGTAGGCGACGAATTACGTTCAACTAACATTCGTCCTGCTACCGCAGAAATGTTTACACAAGCAAGTGACACAAACTATTCAATTGCTGGATATAAACATTTAAAATCAATTATTAGCAATGTTATTCAAGGATCAGGAATTACTAAAACTCCTTCGAATACAAAAACACAATCAACAGCAAGTACACTAAACTTTAGTGGTACTTCATCGGAAGGTTCAATTGTTGAAACAAGAATTCAAGAAGCAATCGATTATGTAGAATATTATGTGAATAATACTGCACAAGATAGTACGCCTCCAGTGATTCATCCATATGCATCGAGTGTTGTTCCATCAAATGATGACAATGTGTACGGTGCTATTGAAATGCTAAAACACAACACTGAGTTTTTAGCAGAAGAAGTTACTGCTTATATTACAGCAACATATCCTGCATTTTCTTATGCTGTAGAAAAATGTAAAAGAGATGTTAGAAAATATATCGAAGGATTTATTTGGGAATTAAAACACGGCGGAAATTATAGAACAATTTATAACGCAAGATATTACGCAAACGCTGTCAACGGTTCATTAACAGAAGATATGTTCTATCTAAGAGATGGAACAGGATTAAGAAACTGTACAGTTCAAGGATTGACAGGTGTATTGTCTGCACCAAACGATTACGGAACACGCAGACCAACAGCAGGTTCATTCACATCACTTGATCCAGGTTGGGGTCCTAATGATCCTAGAGTTTGGATTCAAACACGTTCACCTTATATTCAAAACGTAACTACATTTGGTACAGGTTGTATTGGTTGTAAAATCGATGGTAACTTACACAATGGTGGTAATGATTCTATCGTTGCTAACGACTTTACACAGGTACTATCAGATGGTATTGGTGTATGGTGTACTAACTTAGGTAGAACAGAACTTGTTTCCGTGTTCTCATACTATGGACACATTGGATACCTAGCAGAGAACGGTGGTAAGATTCGTGCTACAAACGGTAACTCATCTTATGGTACATTTGGTACTGTGGCAGAAGGTGTTGACCCAACTGAAATTCCAGTAACTGGTACTGTTAATAATAGAAATAGAGAAGCAACAATTGATAATGTTATCACGAACCAGTCTCAAATTTTAAGAGTTGAATATTCAAATGCTGGTGTTAATTACACTACTGCAACTTTTGATTTTGCAGGAGATGGTACTGGTGCTATTGCTTATGCAGATGAATTTAGAGACTCAGGAATTTTTGATATCCGTATGCTTGACAACGATGTTGATGCTGACGGTGAAGGAGATTTCGGAGGTAATGAATATTCATTTGCAGGTAACACAGCACAAACAGGTAGTGATACACAGATTGTAATTTCAAATACTGATACGGGAAATACAGGTCAATATAACGGAATGAGAATTGTTATTACCAGCGGATTGGGTGTTGGACAATATGGATATATTGGAACATACGGTGCTGGATCAAAAGAAGCAACTGTATTTAGAGAATCAGATGGAGCGGCTGGATTTGATCATTTAATTCCTGGTACTCCTATTGCTACATTAATTGATGGTACAACAAAATACGAAATTGAACCTAGAATAACTGTTCCTCATCCAGGATATGCAGACTCACAACAAGGTGTTGGAGCGGCATTACAATACGGAAGATACAACTGGGGAATAGCAGGCGGAAGAATTATTGCTGTTGGACAAAATGTTCAGTCAACACTTAGATCAGATGACGGTACTACATTTGCTCCAGGGGGTAATTTACCTTCAGGACAACAATGGGGTGCTGTAACAGGTGATGGTAGCGATAACTGGGTAGCATTAGGATACGGAACTTCTATTGCTGTGTTCTCTGCAGATAATGGTGTTTCATGGACACAAACCACAATACCTAACGGAAACTGGTTAGATACTGCTTGGAGCAAAGTTAACGATACGTGGGTTGCTATAACAGAAGATTCAACTGTTGGGGCTTACAGTGTTGACAGTGGTGCTTCATGGACGCAGATTGCAATGCCAAGCACAACAGGAAGTTGGAAAAAAGTTCTTTGGGGCAGAAATGAATTTATTGCTATTGCATCCGACGGACAAGGAGCAAGATCATCAGACGGTATTACATGGAACGGATTTGGATTACCGATCCCAACAGTAACAGATGCACAATACCACGATATTACATGGGGTAACGGAAGATACATTGTTACACTTGACAGAGGTGACAAATATTATTATTCATTAAACGGAACAACGTGGACAGAAGCAACATATCCATCATATATGCACCACGAAGGATTTATTGAATATCAAATGGGTACATTTGTTTGGGCACAAGCAAAATTTGGACAAATTAAAACAATTAATAACATTGGTGCGGCAGACTCTAACAGAACACTAGGAACTTACACCGGTGTATCAGCAACAGGCGGTATCACAGGTCAAGATGCAGAATTTACTGTTGATGTTGATGGTTCAGGTGCTTGTACAATTACGGTAACCAATCCAGGTAAACTTTATGCAGTAGCAGACACATTAACTATTGCGGCGGCTGATATTGGCGGTACAGGTACTGACATTACATTTGATGTTGAAAATATAACTTCAGGTAACGAAGGTGCACAATCACCAGACGGTATTGTTTGGACACAGAGAACTAATACAGGAATTGCAAGTCCGGCAGAATTTGCTGGTCTTGTTTCTGGTTCGGTTGCTAATAGACCACAGTGGTTTAGAATACAAACATCAACAGCAAATCAAAATAAAATTTTAACAGGTGCTCAAGCATTACTTAGAGCAGTTGTTGCCACAGGTAAAATTGCAAGAATGAAAATTCTTGAACCGGGTTCGGGTTATGTAACTACACCTACAATAACAATTACTGACCCTTCTAATACTATTGAAGCACCATTTGAAGTTAGAGTTGGTAATGGTGTTTTAGCACAACCTACAATGTTAAACAGAGGTATTGCTTACGAAACTGCAACCGCAACTGTTGACGGAGATGGATATGCAGACAAATATCAACCAGGTGCAAACGTTTACCTAGAAGGATTAACTGAACCACCATTGGCTGGATCTAACGTAACATTCTCAAGTATTACAAGTGAAACATATCCTAATACATATGACTTGTTAACACTTAATAAAGAATTTTTAAAAGACGAAGTTATTGCTTGGATCAATGCCCAAGTGGCAGGAGCAACAGGAATTTGGGTTGGTTTCTCATATGATCAAGCAAAATGTGAAAGAGACACAGGATACATTGTTGATGCTATTGCACACGATATTAAATTTGGTGGTAACCTGCAAACTCTTACAGCATCGAAAAGTTATTGGGACGGTGCAACTTCACAAGTTGCTGGTCAACAAGCACAAACAACTGCGGCAATTGAGCAATTAAAAACTATAATCAACGATTATATTTTAGTTAATCAGACATATACTCCTTTACAGTCTCCTGTTGTAACAACACAAACAATAACAGGTACTAACGGAGAAAATGAAACTATTTCTAAAGTTACTTACTTGTTGAACATTATGATTGATGTTATTAGTAATGGTTTAGCAAATATACCCGCAGAAAAAGGAATTAATAATCCTTTCTTCAAACTTGTTACTGTAAGAGAATTATTAGGAACTGGACCATACACTGCAAGAGTACAGTTAAGTCCAGACGTTCCGGTTAACCAAGCACCTGAACACGGTGATGCAGTAGAATTAAGAATTAGATACTCTCAAGTGCGTTTAACAGGTCATGACTTCCTAGACATTGGTACAGGTAACTTTATTAATACCAACTATCCAGGAATACCATTAATTGATCCAGACGCAACAAAAGAAACCGTTCAATATGGTGGAGGAAGAGTGTTCTTTACTTCAACCGACCAAGACGGTAACTTTAGAGTTGGTGATTTGTTCAGCGTTGAACAAAGTACGGGTGTTGCAACACTAGATGCTGATGCATTTAATATTGCAGGACTAAACGAACTTTCATTAGGTTCAGTTGAACTTGGTGGAACAGGTGCAGTTATTACTGAGTTCAGCACAGATGGTACATTTGCGGCTAACTCGGATAGTGTTGTACCTACACAAAGAGCAATTAGAACTTACATTAATGCTCAAATTGGTGGTGGTAATTCCGAATTGAACGTAAATATAATGACTGCAGGTGTTATTGAGATCAAAGAAGATCAAATTGACACTACAACAGGAGTCGAAATCAAAGTTAAAGCCAAAATGAATTTCTTAGGCGGTGTTGATGGAGATATTGTTGCGTTGCAAAGGATGTTATTATCATAAAGGTAAGTAACAAAAAGGAGAAAAAAATATGGCAACAGGAAGACTAGGAGCGGCGGCAATGACACAGGGTACTAATACAACTGTATATACTGTGCCTGCAAGTACCTATTCTGTTGTTACTGTGTCTATGTGCAACCGATCAAATTTTGCGGCGGCAGTAAGACTAGCAGTAGCGGCGGCTGATACGCCCACAGATGCTGAATGGATTGAGTTTGATACTGAGATTCAAGCAAAAGGTGTGTTAGAAAGAACAGGTCTTGTGCTTGACGCAGGTAAAAAAATAGTAGCATATTCCAGTGCACCGTTAATGTCCGCAGTAGTAATGGGCATCGAGACGCTGGCATAGATAAATAACATTAAGATAAGGAACAACAAATGGGAAGATATATTACAACAACTGGAACAAGCGGTGCAGTTATCCGTGAAATTAGCGGTACTTACCAAGCAGTAGTGAATGACAGAATTCTTGCTGATTCAAGTGGTGGTGCATTTACAATCACTCTACCTGCAAACGCTTCGTTAGTCACTGGTGATACTATCCAAATTATTGATGTTACAGGTTCCTTCGGAGCATATAACGTAACACTTGCAAGAAATGGTTCTAAAATCCAAAATTTAAACGAAGATTTGGATCTTAACTTGAACAATGCAACTGTAACTATTTTATATTCTGGAGCAACATACGGCTGGATTTTAATCTAAGTTTAGGTTAAATACTAGCACACATTAAAAATTAGGATTAAGGACAAAGGTAAATGGCTAACTTAAAAAGTTTATTAGATAGAGCAACGAGTGATGAGTTTGATGCTTCATCGCCTAATGCTCCTTGCAGAAAATATTATACCTGCCAAGTGACATTTACTCAACACTGCGGAATTTCATACAATACAGATCAATGCAGACACGAACACTGCTTTAATCCGGACCCTTCAGTTAATAAAATGACTGTTGAAATGTGGGGCGGTGGCGGCGGTGGTGCCGGTGCTTGTTGTTGTCAGTGGGGCTTCAGTGGAGGCTCAGGTGCTTACGTAAGAAAATGTGTAGCAAATTATCAAAACTGTAACCAAGAACTGCAAATTTGTATTGGACCTCCATCTTGTTGTTCACCGACATTCAGTTGCGGTTATAGAGGTTGCAGAACTTGGATTTGTAATAGTTATTGGTGGTCAAATTTTTGTGCAGAAGGTGGAAACTCAGGTTGTTCTTTCTGCTTTATGTTCAACTGTATTGGATGCGGTGTCTGTTTAGATCCTAGATATCCAAACTGTTGTGCTTGTTGGTTCGGCGGTGATATGGGAGTTCCAGGAAGATTAGGTGGAATTGCAACTCACTGTCAAAATAATAACTCCTGTTGGTACAAACACTATACTCCATTACCAGGAAACTTATCAATGCAAGGCATGAGATGGGATATGCATAGATTCTGTGCTTACAATATGCCAGGCGGATTTGATGGATGTAGAAGAGGACAAGGATTAATCGGCGGTGGTGGATCTCACCAAATGGTTCCAGGTGCGGGCGGAGTTACTGCAACTGCACTAGGTGGTAACTGTTACTGTGGTGGTCCAGGTGGCCCAGGTTTAGTAAGAATAACATTGGATCCATAAGGGGAATAGGAAAATAATATGGCAACATTAAAATCATTATTAGGAGCAGTTAGTCCAAACGATATTAGACCTTTGGAACCAGGATGCCAAATGGTATTCTTTCCACACTGTCAATGTTATTGTAACTCAGATTATTCAAGTAACTGTTATCTATATTGGTGTATGCCAGACGGTGCAAACTGTGCCAAATTTGAAGTTTGGGCAGGTGGCGGATCTGGTGGCGGTGCTTGTTGTTGTCAACAAGGTGTACCTGGAGGATCAGGTGCATATGCTTATAAATGTTTAAAAGGTCATAACAACGGAGCGGATTATGCCGTGGGAGACTGTTATGCACTCTATCCTGGACCACCAACTTGTTGTGCAAGTTGTTGTTGTGGTATTCTAGGATGTAAAGGATATATTGAAGGAAACGGTTTAACTAATTTCTGTGTAGAAGGTGGTAACCCAGGTAAAACTTGTTGTTGGATTATGTGGGGATATGGTTACTGTCAAGGTAACAACTGCGGATATTATTATACAGAACAATATTGTTGCTTATGCTGTAAAATGTATTACGGTGCTGATGGAGGTACTTATGGTAGACCATCATTTATTTGGGCACAATGTAACTGTGGACCATGTTATTGGGGATTGTGGTATCACTTCCCAGGTGGTCTTGTAAACAAAAACGGCGGACACTCTCATACAAGAAATATGGGTAACGCTTGTTTCTCAGATTGGGCACGATGTGTGTTTGATATTGGTTGGGCAACAGGTGAATCAGGTTTAACACCTGGTGTTGGTGGACAATCAGCAACATCATGCGGTGGTGGTTGCTGTTATGGTTATCCAGGAAATGCTGGATTCGTCAGAGTAACATGGAACGACTGTTGTTAAGGTAAATATTAATATGGCAAAACTATCATCATACGTAAACGATTTAGTGTTACCCCCAGGGGAAGATGTAACTGATTTACCAGGAGGTTGTACTCTACTTTGGAGATCTTCTTGCTGGTCTTGTCCATCATTTGGTAACTATCAACAATATTGCTGTTTTGCATTTATTGTTCCTACCGATGCCGTTCGTGCTACTTTTGAAGCATGGGGCTCAGGTGGTGGCGGTGGCGTAAACTGCTGTTGTATGGGAGGATCACCAGGTGGTTCGGGTGCATATGTGCGTAAGACTATTTCGGTATCATCAGGAGACTGTTATGATATGTGTATGGGCGAAGGTGCGTGTTGTCACAATGGTAGAAACGGATTTAGAGGTTGTAGATCTTCAGTTAAAGGTACTGGATTAAGTAACTTCTGTGCAGACGGAGGTATTGAAGGTTGTTCATACTGCTTCCCAGGTTATGGATGTTATGTAACAGGATATTGTAACTGTCGTTCATGGTGCTGTGGTTGCCAACAAAACTCAGGAACTGCTTGTGCATGGGGTGGAGACATCTGTATGTGCGGTGTTCGTGGATGGTGGGTCAATAGATCATGCGGTGATCACTGCTGTTATAAACATTACATACCTTATCCAGGCGGATTGGTTAACAAGTGCGGAGGTACAGTTGGAGTAGGTGTTGGAGGTAGACACTTTGATACATATGTAAACTGTTCAGCGGCAAACAACATTGGATGGTCAAGATTATCACCACAATATGTTCCAGGATTTGGTGGAGTAACATTCTACACATGGTCAGGACACTGTCATTGTGGATCTTATGGTGCTCCAGGAATGATCAGAATCACATGGTACCAGCAATAAATAGAATTCATAGGAGTTTAAAATAATATGCCATCAAATACAAATAATGTTCCAGAAATTAGCGTAGATTTTACGTATGATATGCCTGACAAGTATCTTTATAAAACTAACGAACTTGGATTAACAGCAGATTTTACATATACAGGTCCTGCTAAATTTTGGTGTTATGTAAACAGAGAAACTGGCTATGTTATGCCTTCTTATGATCAAGAAGCATATGATGGAACTCTTGATCAAGCAGAACGCTGGAACCAACAAGGTGGTCAAGAATCAGCCGCTATTTTAGTTGATGCTAGAAAAGAACCGTTACTAGCAACATTATTATGGATGAAAATTGATCAAGCAGATTATCCACAAACAGAATTTACAAGAACAGATATTGATCCTTCGGACACAACAGTTTATTATTCAAGAGCAACTATTCCTGTGCCAGATCATACTTACGAAGTTGGAGAAATCAAGTATGATTTTATAGCCAATGATTGGGTTAAACCTTTTCCGTGGAAAGGTCCACATATGACTTTTGAACAATTAGACAACGCGGCGGCATCTTTAATTTCTGAAGCAGGTGAGTCTATTGTAAGTTATAATGAACAAGGTAACACAGATATGGCTACTAAAATGACTGTTTTCAAAGAAGAGTTAGAAGCAATTCCTACTAAATTTCCAAGAGATACTTGGGATCCATGGATGATTCCATTCCCGCAAGATCCTAGAGCACAAACAGAATTGAGTCCAGACGATCCACCTCCAGGTCAATTACAGGTGGAAATGCCAATTATGCCAGCAGAAGTACTAGCAACTACTATGGACCCTGCTGTTGATAATGCTCCAGAACCGGTTGATCCAAGTACAGCGGCATCACCGTTGGATACTTCCACAAATACCTAAAACCAAGATTAAACCTCTAACTGTTTTTGTTAGTTAAATATTCTTGCATACAGAATGATCTGATGCTATAATAAAGACTGCAAATAAAAGATTAGAGGAAAAACATGAAACGATCAACAGCGTTTTTTATAAACGGCGGTGCTGGTAGAGTCCTTACTTCCATTCCGGGTTTAGAAAAATTTAGAGAAGAAAATCCAGACGATGATTTTGTCATTGTTTGTGAAGGAGGCACAGAATTCTATAAAGGTCACCCAGATCTTGATAAACGTGCTTATGACGTATGGCATAAAAACTTATTTCAAGATAAAATTAAGGAAAGAAATTGTGTAAGTCCAGAACCTTATAGGGTATGGCATTACTACAATCAAAAAGCAAGTTTGGCACAGTGCTTTGATATTATTTTTAATAATAGAGAAGAACCTAGAGATTTACCTAAACCAACACTTAAATTAAGCAGAGACGAAACTCTTAATGGTGTTATTACTATGAACGAAGTGCAACAAATGACTGGTAAGGACAAAGTTGCAATTATTCAACCTTTCGGACGTGGAATTGAATTTAGAGATGGTATCTTTAATGATAGTACATCACGCAGTCTAGAATACTCTAATCTAGTTTCTATAATTCAAAAATTACAAAAAAAGGGATATGCTACAATGATCATGGCTGAAATGCAAATTGATTTCAGTGGTGAAAAATTTGATATTCCTATTCCACAACCACAAGGAATTAGTTTAAGACAGTGGTCTGGTTTAATTAAAGATGCAGATATTTTTATCGGTTGCGATAGCGTAGGACAGCATATTGCATATTCATTAGATGTACCTTGTGTATCTATTGTTTCATCAACATATCCTATCAATATTTCCTATCCAAATGAAAAAACTTTCAAGATTATTGATTTAGGAGAAAACGGAAGAGAATATGCACCTATCAGAATTGCACCTGATGAACATACTGACAGAATGAATGACGGGTTATCACGTATGAGTAGTTTGCAAGAAGACGAATTAGTTAAAGCGGCAGTTGATCTAACTAAAAAGTTTCCTAAGCAACGTGATCCTGCTGTCAAAGTTGCTAAACTAAAAGGTCAAGGAACACAACAACCTCAAATTTGTCCAGTGCATGGAGTAGCACATGAACACGGACATATGCATGAGCATCCACAAACGCCTCAAACACCAGCGGCAATGGCTCCAGCGATGCCTTCACAATTCGGAATTACAGGTCCGGCAGGAGGAGCAAAAGGACTTCCACCTTTTATGAACCCTAAACAGGAGATAAAATAATGAGTAAGAAACCAGTGTGGATTGCCGGTATTGCTAGAGGACACAATTCTGGGGTGTGTCTATTAAAAGACGGAGAAATTGTATTTTCGATTGAAGAAGAAAGATTAAGTCGTCAAAAATATGACGGTGGACCTTTTGCTTCTATGGTTAAAATTTTAGATTACACTGATAAGATTGATTATCTAGTAATTGCACATACACAAAGCGTAGACGAATCTGCAGGTAGAATTGATTATACCGGAGATAATGTATATACAGGATTAGCACGTAAACTAGGATTAATTAATAGAACGGATAATCCTTATCAACACAGTCAGGTAGTTGATTTAAGTTTTGTACATCACAAATTACACGCCGCTTGTGCTTTTTATAGATCCGGTTTTGACAAAGCAGTGGCAGTAATTGTAGACGGTGCTGGAACATTTATTCCTTTAAACTTTGGTGGACAACAAACTACAGGATGGGAAACTGAAACTATTTTTAGTTGCGAATATCCAAGCAACTTCAAAACATTATACAAACACATTGGGTTACGTGGTCCAATGGTCGGTGCTGTTAATCCAAATTTTGATAGTTCGATGTATAATGAAGACGGAAAACACGAATGCGTAATTTCTGATACTGCTGGAATCACAAAAGCCTATGAAGCAGTAACAGAATATTGTGGCTTCAGTTCAATTGAAGCAGGAAAAACTATGGGACTATTTCCATATGGTGAGCCTAATGACAAGATCCCTAGTCTTTTTGTAAAAGATGGAAAGGTAACACTTACCAATCGAAATCTTATCATTCCTAATTATCCTCAAAGTTCAATAATCAATGCATTAATGTATGATGAACTAGAAGGTGAGCCTGGAATCAACGATGCAGATGAAAAGAAAGACTATACTAAATTAAAAAATAGAAGAGACCTTGCGTATAAAGTGCAAAAAGAAACACAAGATGAAGTGTTAAAACTTATTCTTAAAGCAGTTGAAATGACTGGTGAAAAAAATGTTGTTCTTTCAGGAGGTTATGCTTTAAACTGTGTTGCTAACTATCATTATTTAGAAACACTAAAAAAGAATAATATTAATCTTTATGTTGAGCCTATTTCAAGTGATGCAGGTACGGCTATGGGTGCGGCTATGTTTATTCATAGAAGTATTTCACAAGACGAAACAATTAAGACTTGGACAGATAATTTATACCTAGGTCCTAAGCATTCATATACCGAAGAGGAAATTGCAGAAAAGGTTGACGCTGTTGGTGGCGATGTTTTAGAAGGTTCTAACGAGATGGTAGTTGAACTACTAACTTCTAGAAATATTGTTGCTATATTCCAAGGACAGTCTGAAAACGGTCCAAGAGCACTAGGTAACAGAAGCATACTTTTTGATCCAAGAGAAAAAGACGGTAAGGACTTTGTAAACACGGTTAAACATCGTGAATACTTCCGACCTTTTGCTGGCACTATTCTAAAAGAAGATGTACATGAATGGTTTGATTTGAGAGGCATGGAAGAATCCCCAAGCATGATGTATGCTGTAAATTGCCAACCTGGTATTGAAGAAAAGATTCCTTCAATTATCCATGTTGACGGAACTTGCAGAATACAAACTGTTACAAAAGAGCAAAACGAAAACTATTATAATTTAATTAATGCATTTAAAGAAAAAACAGGTTGTCCAATTATATTCAATACCTCTTTTAATTTAGGTGGTGATCCTTTAGTTGAAACACTTGACGATGCATTACAAACACTTAAAAAGAGTCAAATAGAATATCTATATCTACCAGAATACGGAAAGTTAGTAAAAGTCGCAAACGCTAAATAGTAGTATGACTATAGATACTAATAAAGTTTTCGATAAGGGAGAAAAGGGCACAGTAGTTCTAAAAAACGGTGCCCAATTTTCCTACAGAGGTCCGTGGATTTATCTTTTAGATGGAAAAACTACTAGACTAGATCGTTGGCACATGGGAACATTCATGGCCGCAGAATATACTGTTGTTGCTGAATTTAGCAATACACAAAAAGAAATAATTAAATGTATTGTTGTAGCAGGTCCGGATAAGGTAGATTTAACCGTGTATGGTAAAGCAGATCTAGGACAAAATCTTATTGAAATCAGTGCTGTTGTAAACAATTCATACGTGGATATTAATCTTACTCCTATACCTAAATCTAGTACAGGTATAGATTATAGTAAAACTAAAGCAATATTTCAAGCCACATATTTCGAGTCTATCAACCCTATCGTTGCATAATTAAACCGTTTTCGTTATATATAGATGTATTGATAAATACTATGGACGGAGATAATTATGGCTATCACTTATAACCCTTTTTACAGCAAATACGGATTTAATTCACCTGGATTCTCTGTGGATTCAGAAGGAAATATTACTGTAAAATCTATTACCAGCGAAATTCCAATTGATGCCGGGCAAGACGCCGGCGGTGTTGAGCAAATATTTGATATTAGTACTAGTGGTGGCAGTTTTGAAATTGACGGTACAGCAACCAATCCAACTATAACATTAACAAAACAAAAAACATATCAATTTAATGTTGACTTGTCGGGTGCATTTACTTGGAGTATTAGAACAAGTTTAGGTAATGATTATGAAACAGGAATTACATTTGTTAATGATGACGGAGATACTTTAACTGGATCACAAGCACACAATAATTCTTCAGGAACAATGACATGGGTTATTCCTAGTAATGCTCCTAGCGGAATGTATTATTCAAACGTTGACGGTAGTATTAGAGGAGATATAGTATTACTAGAACCAACAATTACAGGTGAAGGATCTTTTACATCATTATTAGTAACAGGTACAACAGAATTAAGAGACCAAGTTGATATTAATGCTTTGCTAAGTGTTTCTGGAGTTATTAGTTCTACTAATACTACACAATCAACAACATCAACATCGGGTGCATTATTAGTTGCAGGCGGAGTTGGCATTGTAAAAAATTTAAATGTAGGTGGTAATTTTAGAGTTGTTGGAGATATAACAGGAAGTGATATATTTGCTGATGCTGTAATTTCTAATCAAATAGGTGCTCCAGATGATGGAAGTAGTTCTAGTAACCTAGTTGTATCAGCAACAGGATATATTTCTCTAAGACTAGGAGATATGTCTGAAACTAAATTTACTCCAACTAATGCGGTGTACGATCCAACCACAGGTATAATGACTCTTACTATTGGAACACACAACTTAACAACAGATCATGTTATAAAACTTGCTCCAGGAAGTCTTGTTTTTACTTGCATGAAAGATTCCAATGCAACTACTCATGCATACCCACGTGCTTCAGGTGTTCCTAATGGAAGCGGTAACGGATCAGACGGAGTTTATCAAAGAAATATTTCTATAATTTCTACAACCTCAACAACAATTACTGTTGATGTTGGTGTTTCGTCGGATACATCAGAACATACTTTTGTTAGTGCTAGTAACGAAGCAGTAACGGCAACAAGAAGAGAAGTAAAATTTACAAGTGCAGGTTTACAAGCAGATATTGTAAACAGTACTATTGATAATACAATAATAGGTGTTGCAAATCCTAACAAAGGTAACTTTACTCACGTAACGATTACCAACACTGCACAACCAACATCAAACCAAGCAGTTAGACGCGATTATGTAGACAGAACAGCATCGGCTTTAGCAGTAGCGTTTGGATTATAGGTAAATAATATTGATTAACATAGGAATTTAGTGGATGGCCAAGAAAAAAATTGATCAATACGTGTTTAAACCAGGGATTTCTTATCTTGGTAACAAAAACCCAAATGCTTGGGCACTTTATGACGCAAACATAAACTTTATGAGAGCCGAAGCAATGGCTTTTATTGCGAATAAAACTACCCTAGGCCAAGGTGATTGGAGCGGATACACATATAACTATGAAAAATGTGTTCGTGATGTAAACTATGTTATCGAAGCAGTTGCTCATGATTTAAGATATGGCGGTAACGAAGAAACAGAATATGTTGCTAATCACTATTGGGATGGAGAGACTCCACAGGTCGACGGCACACGTACACCAGAAATTGAAACACATACATTTTTAAGAGATTTAGTATCAAACTATATTTTTACTAACCAAGTACAGCCTAACCCACAACAAAATGCTATTCCTCAAGTACTTGATCAAAGCAAACTAGTTGAAGATGCTACATTTACTCCAACCAATGCAACTTATACTCCAACAACAGGAGTTTTAACATTAACCATTGGATCACATAATTTAAAGGCTGGAGATACTATTGCAATAATACCAGGTGGTATAACATTTAGATGCGGTTTAGATAATTTTTCTACACTACATCCATATCCAAGAGCGTCAGGTGTTCCTAATGCAACAGGCAATGATCCTGTTTACAATAAAATAATTCCAATTATTTCATCAACCGCAACTACTATTACTGTTAATGTTGGTATTTCATCTGATACATCGGCACATACATTTGCTAGTGCTCTTGACGATTCTGTTACAACTGGACCTACAACTATTGCAAAAGGATTGTTTAATATTATTATTGATGTTATTACATCGGGATTAAGTCAATTACCGGCTGTTATAGAATCCGGATATGGTAGAATTAAAGTTGCTGAAAGAGTTCGAGAAGAAGATTTATTGTTAATTACCAATGTGTCTCGAGGAGAACAAATATTCAACTTTTCAGATCCTGAAAGAATTGCTATTTCTGAATATAAGAAAGTAGATACTAGTGCAAGAAGATTTATTCAAGATAGTTTAAACACATCATATGATGCTGATTTCCCTGCATTTTTACAAACAGGTGATTACGTAACAACGATTAAATTGTATTACGACACATCAAGTCATAGTGCAACAGATCATTTACAAATTTTTAAAGAAGAAAAAGAAGTAAGAACTAGACCATATGACTTTGGTACAGATGCAATTGAAAGAAATAGAGTTGGTGCTCCATTATCGATGCTTGATGCTGACTTTGAGTACGGATTACAACCTACCAAGTGGCAAGCCATTGGTACACTAAGAGGTTATCCTTCAATTTATGAAATTCCAGGTACTGATACCGAAGTTGTTAGCGTTGTAACTGATGCTTCTGCAGGTACTGGTGGTGTTGGTCAATCTTTGATTACAGTGACTACCCAAGGTAATCACGGATTTAGCGAAGGTGATCCTATTACTATTAAGGCTTTAGAAAATTCAATTTCAGGTGCCGCGAGAGCAGAAGGTTCGTTTGTTATTGTTACTATTCCTGCTGATAATAAATTTTCTTATTATGCAAAAGCAAGAGTTGGAACACAATCAGGACAAGTTTTATCCACAGGATACACACAATTAAGAAAAGGTGGCTTCTATACAGGTGCTAACATTTCACAAAGTCCTACATTTACGGTGGCTTCAAATGGTTCGGCAGGTTCTTTTACATTGCCACTAGCGGCATATTCTGGGGATACTAGACTTCCGTTTATTGGAACTGTGCCAGAACTAGGTGCACCTTTAACATATAATCCATCAGGGACACTAGATGTAATCCCAATTGGTTCACAGGTAACTGGTGTGGTTGGTGATGGTACCAATCCTATACTAATTGCTAATGTGGCAGGAGATTTTCCTTTAGGATCGGGTAGTTTTAGTGTTGATGATGCAACAGGAATACAACAAGGAATGGCTTGTGACATCGGCGACGGTGCTACATTGTTTGTTTCGAGTGTTGTTGGTACGACAATTAACGTTCACGCAAATACAGGACAAACATTATCTGGAGATAATGTAACTTATAATGCTGTTGAAGGTGATAATGTTCAACCCGTAGGTAATGGTGCTACATTTGATGTTACAAATAACAATGGAGTATATGGTGTTGTATTAAATCAAGCAGGTACTGGTTATCAAGCAGGCGACTATATTTTCATCGGAGGTAATCAGGTAGGAGGAGCATCTCCAACTAACGATATTTTAATTAAGGTTGTTGAAGCAAACACTCCTGGAGAAATTATTACGTTTACTTCAACAGGAACAGCATTTGATGGTCAAGCAACTTATAACAACTTCGGTGGCATAACACAAGGCGGAACAGGTAGTGGAGCATTATTTGATGTTGTAAAAGCAAATAATAGTTACACAGTTTCAAATAACAGTCCTGATACTTCAACAGGTTATGCTGTTGGAGATAGAATTAGAATCCCTGGAAATTTATTAGGTGGAGACAGCAACAACGATTGTACAGTGGTAGTACAAGGTATTGGTGTTGGCGGAGAAATTACATCATTAAGTGCATCAGGTACAGCAACAGATGCCAATGTAACCTACGGCGGATTAACAATTACAACAAGCAGTACAGGTACTTTTGCATCATTTGATGTTGGTAAAGTAGGTACTACTTATTCAACTGTTTTGAACAGTGGAGGTGGTGGATATTCACCTTCGGATGTTTTAACAATCAGTGGTGATCAGTTAGGTGGTGCATCACCAGCCAACGATTTAACCATTACAGTTTTAACAGTAGATCAAAACGGAGCCGTTTTAACTTTTTCTGAATCAGGTACAGGTTTAAACACTCAAGCATATGAAGATTTAGGTTATGCACAAGGAGTTCAGAATATAGTTGGTAGCGGAGCATTGTTTGATATTACAACATCAAATGGTAATTATTCTGTTACTGTTGCTAACTCCGGAGCAGACAGTGGATTTGATTACGGTACATCAGATACTTTATTAATCGACGGTACACAACTAGGCGGTGCATCACCAGCCAACGATTTAACCATTACAGTAACAGGTGTTGATGCCAGCGGGGGTATTACAGGTGTAAGTGCTAGTGGTACTGCATATACTGGATTTGGAACAACAACCGATGTTAACGGTAGCAACAGTTCACCAATTGGTAACGGTGCTTCTTTTACTATTGTTAGAAATGGCGGTGTTTATAATGTTTCTATTAACACCGGTGGTAATAATTACCGAGAAGGCGAAAGAATTTTAATTTCTGGAAACAAAGTTGGCGGACAAGATAACACCAACGATATTCTTATTACAGTTTTAAGTGTAAATGCTCCAGGAGGAGATCTTGCATCAGTTTCTAGTGAAGGTTTAGCAAGTTTAGGCGATAGTGTAACATTCTATTCAACAGTAACAATGTCTGAACCAACTGTACAAGCAATTCCACAAGGTGCTACTGTTGATTACGAAGCACTTGCTACTATTACTGTTAATTTTCCATCGGCACACGGTATGGTTCCGGGATCAACATTTATTGTTACAATTCAATCCACAGGAACCAATCACGAACTTTGTTCAGGGGCATTTATTGCAACTCAGATTAGTTCATTAGATAGTATTTCTTATCAGGCTAGAGCAGTGGGCACAGTTGATACTAGTGTTCAATTGCAAGGTACAGTGTATCCAAGACCAGATAGTTTCTTTATTCATAGACCGTTTGATGGAGGTGTACAATTAGGTACTGGTGGACCACAACATGGTGCACAAGCAATACGTCAAAGTAAAAAATATATTAGATATCAATCAGGTAAAGGTATTATGTACACAACCGGAGCCTTGTTTGCACCAAGTTACGACATATTAAACGTTACAGCAAATGGTACCGGCTATGATAGTGTTATTACTGTTACAACAGACGATGTGGATCACGGATTACAGGTAGGTGGTGAAGTTAGAATTCTTGGAATCGACACCGGCGGTTATAATGGAGACTACAGAGTTGATACTATTATTAACGAACGAACATTTACTGTAAGATCAAAATATTATTTAGGAAATCAAGCACCAACACTGTCAGATAACCCGTTGGTTAGTACATTATCGTGGCACGGAGCAACTGTTAGAGCAGGTGCGTATGACGACCAAAACGGAATCTTTATGGAATATAACGGCAAAGAATTTGCTTGTGTACAACGTAGTGCAACTTTCCAAATTTCGGGTGTGGTTAATATTTCTGTCGATACCAATGCTGTGTCTGGAACAGGAACACGATTCCAGGATCAGTTAGCGGTCGGCGATAGAATTGTTATTAGAGGTATGACACACGTTGTAACCAGAATTCAATCACAAACTAGCATGGACATTTCCCCAGACTTTCGAGGAGTTTCAAATGTAACCGCAGGTAAGGTTGCAAAAGTTGTTGATAAACGTGTTGTACAAGAAAACTTTAATTTGGATCGATTAGACGAAACAGGACCAAGCGGATATGATATAGATATTTCTAAAATGCAAATGATCGGTATTCAGTATTCATGGTATGGTGCTGGATTTATTGATTATATGCTTAGAGGATCCGATGGTAATTTTGTATTCTTCCATAGAATGCGTAATTCAAACATTAACACAGAAGCATTTATGAGAACAGGTAATATGCCTGTGCGTTATGAAATTATTAACGAAAGTGCTGTGGGTAAATTAAAATCAAATGTTTCTATATTACAAACCTCAGTTGAATTAGAAGACGCTAGTGATTTTCCAGACGATGGCGGAACATTATATATTGATAATGAATTGATAACCTTCACTGGCAAGAGTTCAACTAACCCTAATTTGTTAACAGGGTGTACTAGAGCGGCCAACTTAATTAACTTTAATGCTGGTGCTACAAGAACTTATAGTGCAGGAGCGGCCGCACAGCATACCGCTAAAACTGGAGTTGTTTTAATTAGTAATACAATAACACCAATTATTAGTCACTGGGGTTCTGCGTTTATTACAGACGGCGGATTTGATTCAGATCGTGGATACTTGTTTAGTTACGCGGCGACTGGTGTTGACATCAGCACAACAAAAGCAACATCATTTATGATCAGATTAGCACCTAGTGTATCAAATGCTATTATTGGTGATCTAGGAGAACGTGAATTACTTAATAGAGCACAGTTACTACTTGAAGGTCTTGAGATTACATCAGATACAAGCACCGGTGGTATCGTTGTTCAGGGTGTGTTAAATCCACAGAACTATCCTGTTAATCCAGCAGACGTTGGTTGGACTGGATTGTCAGGTCTAGCACAGGGTGGACAGCCAAGTTTTGCACAGGTGGCTCCGGGTGGATCTGTTAACTGGAATGGTGGTGCAACTTCTACCACTGGAACAGCAACAACATTAGGATCAACCAATGTTAATATCACAGTTCCTAACAACAATGCATTTAGAGTTCCTGGCGGAAGAAACTACTTTTATGTTACAAGAACAAGTTGGGAGTCATCGAACCTTTATACGCCTGGAAATGTTTTAAGTGTTAAAACAGATACTGTAATTAATGATGCAAAATTTCCTGCAGGAACTACTATTTCACAGGTAGCAGGTCCATATAACTATGCGGGTGAAGATTATTATTTTATAAGAGCAAGTAGCAATAGTACACAAACATTAAATGCCAATGCATCTGTACAATTAACATTTGGCGGCGACTTAAATCAAACAAACTATTTGTACTTTACCAAGGCAAGTTGGGAAGCACTCGGTGCCATTGCAGGTACTGAAACAGATGTAGCGGCGAATCAATTCCCGGCAGGTACTGCGGTATCGCAGGTATTAGGACCATACTTTGTTGGTGCGACAACAGAATATTATCTGGTTCGATTCTCACAGACATCTTTATTGAATATTACTGCTGGAAACAGTATAACATTTACATTTGGTAACCCACCATATGCACAGCCTGGAGAAACTATCTTCTCATTCATTGCAAACCCTGGAGAAAGATCTACGTTGGATCTAAGTTCGATCAAGGAATTAACCAACACCACACTAGGTGGTAGAGGTACCTTCCCGAACGGTCCTGACGTGTTAGCAATTAACGTGTTTAAAACTTCGGGATCGTCAGTAAAAGGTAATATTATTTTACGTTGGTCTGAGGCACAAGCATAATGGAAATTACAGCAGATCTAATTAGAGCAATGAACGAAACATCATGGGTTGATGGTATCGGCACTATTGTAGTGTTATTGATTGGATATGCGGCCTATCGCTGGATTA
>Ga0181582_10000078_pt1 | contig 55347 bp, 40 predicted proteins | sample 071ome_32_FD_132438 | JGI IMG/M metagenome (GOLD analysis project Ga0181582, IMG submission 132438) | Coastal salt marsh microbial communities from the Groves Creek Marsh, Skidaway Island, Georgia - 071405AT metaG (megahit assembly) | ecosystem: Environmental > Aquatic > Marine > Intertidal...
CTATGGTTTCATTAGCACAGGAAACTTTAATGAAGATACCGCAAAAATTTACACAGATTATACGCTTTTCACATCAGATCAACAGATTTTAAAGGAAGTGAATCGAGTTTTTAATTTTCTACAGGTACATTACAAATTAAAAAAATACAAACACCTGATTGTATCTCCTCACTACACCCACAATGTATTGGTTAAAATGATTCAAAATGAAATTGTAAACCACAAGGCAGGAAAACCTAGTGGAATTCGTTTGAAGCTCAATGCAATAACAAATTTCTCAATGATAGAAAAACTGTATGAAGCCAGCAATGCAGGTGTTTCTATACAAATGATAGTTAGAGGTATTTGTTGCTTGATACCTGGAGTAAAAGGGATGAGTGAAAACATTGAGGTGATTAGTGTGGTGGATAAATTCTTGGAACATCCAAGAGTGTACCAATTCACAAATGCTGGCAATCAAAAGGTGTATCTTTCCTCTGCTGATTTTATGACTAGGAACATAGAGAACCGTGTAGAAGTAGCAACACCCATTTACGATCCAGAACTTCAGCGACAAATTATAGATGTTTTTGAAATTATCTGGAACGATAACGTCAAAGCAAGAAAGCTAAACGGTTCTCATCAAAATTCTTTTATAAAAAACAACAAGACCCCAATTCGTTCCCAGTTTGCAATATACGACTACTACAAAAAGGAAATGGATACATGAAAATTACTAAATATGCCGCGATCGATATCGGGTCCAATGCGGTACGTTTATTGGTTTCAAATGTTATTGAATATAATAACGAAACACTATTTCTTAAAAATGCTTTAGTTCGAGTTCCAGTGCGTTTGGGACAAGATTCTTTTACGCAAGGTGTCATTTCAGAGCACAATATAAAGCGAATGATTAAGTCCATGAAGGCTTTTAAAATGCTTATGAAGGTTCACGGAGTAAAAGACTATTTGGCTTACGCCACTTCGGCATTAAGAGACGCTGAAAATCGAGAAGAAGTTTTGGTAAGGGTTTTCAATAAAACTGGGATCAAAATTGAATTAATTGACGGAAAAAAGGAGGCAAAAATCATTTCAAATACAAATGTTTTTGAAAAGATAGATATCGAAAAAACCTTTTTGTATGTGGATGTAGGTGGGGGAAGCACAGAGTTTAGTATCCTAAAAAGAGGGAAGCGGATCCATTCCATTTCGTTTAAAATTGGAACGGTTCGTTTATTAAATCATGGTGTAGATGCTAAAACCTGGAATAAAGTTGAAAAATGGATCAAAAAGCACACTGAAAAGTATAGTAAAATTTATCTTTTAGGAACAGGTGGAAACATCAACAAGCTCCACAAAATGTCAAATATTAAAGACCACAGACCGATTAGTTACCTGACAATCAGTGCTATTTACAATGAGCTTAAAGGATTGAGTTATGAAGAGCGTATTGTAAGGTTAGGATTGAATCCAGATCGTTCGGATGTCATCATACCAGCCACAGAACTTTTTTTAAAGACATTGCGGTGGAGCGGCGCTAAAGTGATTTATGTTCCCAAGGTGGGCTTGTCTGATGGTATGGTTAGAGAGCTTTACAAAAAGGCCAAAAGAAAGGTCTAACCGTGGATGGATTCTTTGTTGCCTAATTTTTTTATTAATTGCGCCTCATAATTCAATAAAGAATTCCATTTTTGATCGATAAATTCTTTAGACGTTCCTAGTTTTCTTGCTAATCTCAAAAATAACGTGTAATGATGCGCCTCGCTGATCATTAATTTTCTGTAAAAGGATCTTAGTTTGGCATCTTCTAACTCTTCTGATAAAATTCGAAACCGTTCACAACTTCTAGCCTCTATCAATGCTGCACAAAGTAACTTATGTGTTAAATGATCCTTTTTTGAGCCCCCTTTTGGAAAAAATGAAAGTAAGTTTAGAACGTATTCGTCTTTGCGCTCTCTTCCTAGGGTCATTCCTCTTTCCACTATAATGTTGTGGACCATTTTAAAATGACTCATTTCTTCTTGAGCTAGATCCGTCATTTCTGAAACCAATTCAGTATATTCAGGAAACCCTATAATTAAAGAGATGGCGGTACTTGCAGCTTTCTGCTCACAGTAGGCATGGTCTGTAAGTATTTCTTCTAGATTTTTTTTTGCTATGTTCATCCATCGTGGGTCAGTAGGTAATTTTAATCCTAGCATTTTTTGAGTCTTTAAAAGTTGAGATCAAAGTTTTTTCGAAGTGTATCCAGTATAGGATTTACTTTTAAGAGATGTTGGTATTTTTCAGTAGTTGTATAAATAGTGTCCTCTTTTATGTTCTGGAGTACATCAATTTTGATTTTAAGGCTGTAATTATTCAATTCTTTTCTTAAAAATGGAAGTAGATTTTCCATTTCACCTTCCAATTCTACTTTATTAAGTTCGTTTGCCACAGAAAATTGTATGCTGTTATCTGAATTTAATTGAACGGGATGCATACTTAATATAGCTGCCATATTTTGTTTCCCTTTATTTTTAATTTTTTCTGTGTAGTGTTTCCATAACTTATCCAGGGTTTCTAGATCAAAGGGGTCTTTAGGGAGCTCAGAATCAATTTCTTTTGGTTTATTGATGTTTTTTGCCGCTTTTTTTAGGGCAATACTGGAAAGAGAAAAATTTGAGACAGGTATATTTGTGTTTTTGATGGGATGACTCTTATTTTCATAATTCTCAATCACTTTTTGGACCGTTTCCTCTTCAATTGATTCTTCCTTTTTCGATTTTAGTGGAACAGCTGGTTCTTTAACGGAATAATTTAATGAGGCTCCTTCCCCAGAAACAGGAGATGATTTTAACTCACTGGCTGGGAGGATGTATCCTTTTTTTTTTCTCCATCAAAGTGGAGGGATGCCAGTTGCATCAGGGTCAGTTCAACATGTACCCTTTTGTTGCGGACACTTTTATAATTCAATTCACAAGTATTGAGTAATGCTATGGCATCTATAAGGTAGTTTGTTGCTAGCTTTTTGGTATCTGCTTGGTAGTTTTCCTTTACTGCTTCACCTACCTCCATTAATCTAACTGTTTTTAAATCCTTGGCAAATATTAGATTTCTGTAGTAGTCACCAAAGCCTTTAATAAATTGTAAGCCATCAATACCCCTTTGGATCAATTCATCATATCTTCTTAGTAGTTCTGAAATTTCTCTGCTAAAAATGAGTTGACCAAGCTCAGCATAAGTTTGATGGTCGAGTAGATTTAAATTTTCAGCAACGGTAGCAGCAGAGAGGTTGCCGTTCGTAAAACTGACCATGCGATCGAAAACAGAAAGAGCATCTCTTAAAGCTCCTTCAGCTTTTTGAGCGATAAGATACAGAGCACTTTCTTCAAATTGAAGGTCTCTGTTTATTGCAATTTTAGAAAGATATTTTTGGATGTCTTGAACAGAGATACGCTTAAAATCATAGACTTGGCATCGTGAAAGCACTGTAGGAATGATTTTGTTTTTTTCTGTTGTAGCCAAAATAAATATAGCGTGTTTTGGAGGCTCTTCGAGTGTTTTAAGAAAGGCATTGAATGCAGCATTAGACAACATATGCGCTTCATCAATGATATAAATTTTATGACTTCCTACTTGAGGGGGGATACGTACCTGTTCATTTATTTTTCGTATGTCTTCTACGGAATTGTTAGAAGCCGCATCCAACTCAAAGATATTGAAAGCAAAATCCTCCTCGGTATGAGAAGTTCCGGAATTGATCTGTTTTGCGAGTATTCTTGCACAGGAAGTTTTGCCAACTCCACGGGGACCACAAAATAATAAAGCCTGTGCAAGTTGATTGGTTTTTAGACTGTTTTCAAGAGTTTGGGTAATGCTTTCTTGACCCACAACTTCTTCAAAAGTTTTAGGCCTGTACTTTAATGCTGAAACAACAAAAGAATCCATTACTACAAAGATATAAATCCGATTTAGCTTTTATTCTTTCCCATCTAGATATTCCTTTATAATTATCAACAAATGGCTAACTTTGACTCGCAGGCCATCTTATCGCTCTTCTGAATAGGGAGAGAGGAAAGTCCGGACACCATAGAGCAGCATAGCGGGTAACACCCGTCCTTCATTTGAAGCGGACCAGTGCAACAGAAAGCAAGTACAGTTAGGCTGTAGTGAAATCAGGTAAACTCTATGCGGTGCAACGCCAAGTAGTTCTACAATTAAGAGCGGCTCGTTCGATGTAGATGGGTAGGCGGCTAGAATGTAAGAGTAATTTTACATCCAGATAAATGATAAGACTCGACAGAATCCGGCTTATCGGCCTGCATTTTTTTTAGTGACTAAAAAAGGAAAAAACGGTGCTACCGTACCCTCGACTAAAAACAAAATACTCTAGTTTAGAAAAATCATATTGTTTGAAATGCTCTAAAATGAGAAAACCATCTTCATGAAGCTTTGGGATGCTTAAATCAATAATTTTATTGTAAGAATCAAAATCAAAAGCATAGGGAGGATCAGCAAAAATGAGATGAAACAAATCTTTGTTTTGCTCTAAAAACTGAATTGAATCTTTTTGAATGGTAGCGACTTCAATCCCAAGTTCTTTTGCTGTATTTTGAATAAACCGAATGCAGTGTCGATTTTGATCAACAGCAGTGAGCCGCTTGGTACCTCTGGAGGCAAATTCATAACTGATATTGCCTGTGCCGGCAAAAAGGTCTAAAACCTCTATTTGGCTTATATCTATACGGTGCTGTAGAAGGTTAAACAATCCTTCTTTTGAGCGGTCTGTTGTAGGACGAACGGGAAGCTTTCTCGGTGCTAAAATTCTTCTCCCTTTGTGTTTTCCAGAGATTATACGCATTAATAAAAATAGGAGGCTAAAAATGGAGCGTGATGTAAACTGATTTTAGGATAGTGCTCTTTTTCCGTAATATAAGTACAGTTATTGTGATAAAGATTCGCTGCTTTATAAAAATTCTCAAATTCAGGAATTTTTCCAAGAAAAATCAGTTCAAATTCTTCTGTTTTTAGGTCAAATTGTTCCACTACAAAAAAGAGATAGTATAAAAATTCATCTTCATTTTTAACAGGAAATCGGTTGTGAAATAAGATTTGATTTTTATTTCTTAAAAACACATCCATTGCGGCATTTTGAATGTGGATATAAACTTGGTGATCAAAATGATTTGAACTACCTAAGGCAATAATTTTTTTATAAAGAAGGGTATTGTAGTGAGAAGTTTTAAAATGAAAATCAGTTTGAGCTAAAGCTTCTTTGATTCCTTTGGGGATGGTATAGAGATTGACCTGATTTGATTCTCCCTCCAATGTATCAAATACCACATGATCTGTTTCCTTTGTTTTTTTGAAAAGTTTTAAATACTGTTCTGTCTGGCTTTCCTCAAAAAACTGTTGAGGCACAAAGGTTGAAGGACTTTGAAAAAACAAAACACTAAAGGAAGCAAAACTTGCCTTTGGGTAATAATCGAAATATTCGTCAAGAGTGTTTTTAAAATTGGAAAGGTCATTGGGCGAAGAAGGGACAAAATCAATTTTGGTATGGGTACAAAAAGAAAATCCATTCATAAAATAATGAATGGATAGGTCTTTCGGGCCAATAAAATTATTTTTTATTGGCATCAAATATTGTTGGCCAGTTGCCGTTTGTACTTACGTTTGTTAGTGAACCTAATATGATTTCCGATCCGTTCACTCCATCTACAGATACAGTCTCGTTTTCTTGTTTAACGAGGTCAGTATCTTGGTCAAAAAGTATAATTTCTTTAGCAACTTTTACCTCAAAAACCGGGACATTATATCCATTTTTATTTATAATTTCTGCTTTGATTTGGAAGGTTTTATCTTCTGCACCCTGTACGGGTATATAGGACATATTTTTATACCCTTCCGTGTTTTTAAATAAAGAGTCTTTCACGGGAACAAAACCTAGTGTATCTACTACAATGACTTCTCTTAACATATCTATTCTATAGGTTCTATCATACTCTAAATAAGAAGAATCTCTTTTCTCGATTAATGTAAAAATTCCTTCATCAATAAATTTTATCAAACTGTCAAAATTATTGGAATAAAAACCCTTGACGTCTTTATGTGCAATTTGAGCAGTACGAATGTCTTTCAAACGATCGATCACTTTTGCGTATCTTTCGTTTTTTACTTGATTAAAACGAATGGGACCACTAACAGAATCGTAGATTTTGTAGGCGAAAAAGATTGAAGCAATCCATAAAACAACTTGAATACCTAATTTCATTGTCTTTTTTATTTGATACAAACAAAACTACAATTTTTTTTGAATCACAAAAGTTTTTAAAATAAATTATATTTAGCCCTAAGAACAACCTGATGACTCCAGAAAAATTTTGCTTGAAACTAGAACAAAGTTTCCCATTTGAACCTACTGATTCTCAGCAATTGTGGTTTTCTGAAATAGCTAAATTTATTCTCTCTAAGTCTTCAAACACTGCCTTCCTTTTAAAGGGTTATGCGGGAACAGGAAAAACTACTTTAGTAGGTGCCTTAGTCAACCAATTGGATTCTATCGGTTATAAATCGATTTTAATGGCTCCTACAGGAAGGGCCGCAAAGGTTATGTCTACTTATTCTGATTGCCCTGCTTATACCATACACAAACAAATTTATTATCCTAAACCCGAACGATCAGGAAAAATAGTATTCCAACTCAAACCTAATAAGTACAAAAAAACTCTTTTTATTGTAGACGAAGCCTCGATGATAGGAGATGACCGGCAACAAGCTAAACTCTTTGAAAATGGATCTTTATTGAGTGATTTAATTCAATATGTAAGTAGAGGAAATCAATGCAAATTAATTTTTGTAGGGGATCCGGCACAGTTACCTCCAGTGCATCTCAATTTGAGTCCTGCACTAGATAAAAAAGAATTAGAGTCTTATCATTTTGATTGTGTTCATGAAGTTGAACTAGATTCAGTTGTTCGACAGGAGCGAGACTCAGGAATATTATTTAATGCTACAGTACTCAGAGAGAAACTAACAAAAGAAATTTACGATCAATTTCAATTTGATATGCAGGGGGCTGAAGATATTTACTGTACGAACAGTGGTGTGGATCTTTTTGAGGTGATTGAAACAGCATTTGATCAAGCAGGAAGAGATCAAACAGTTTTTATTGTAAGGTCAAATAAACGTGCCAATTTATTTAATGAGCACATCAGAAAGCGCATTCTTGGTTGGGAAGATGAACTCTGTGTAGGGGATCAACTTATGGTGGTCAAGAACAATTATTTTTGGTTGGCTCCAAACTCTAAGCCGGGCTTTATAGCAAATGGTGATGTTTTAGAAGTACTCTCCATTAAAGCACGAAAACAGATTTATGAATTTTCTTTTGCTGAAGTGCAAGTTCGTCTCGTTGATTATCCTGATGAAGCTCCATTTGAAACGGTACTCCTATTGGACACCTTGTCTTCAGAGACTCCATCGCTTTCTTATGAAGAAGGCAATCGTTTGTATCAAAAGGTTGTGGAGGACTATGATTCAGAAAAATCATCTTATAAAAAGTTTTTAAAAGTAAAGAAGAACCCTTTTTTCAATGCTTTGCAGGTTAAATATTCATACGCCATTACTTGTCATAAATCCCAGGGAGGACAATGGGATCATGTCTTTATTGAAAAACCATATTTGGCAGAAGGTCCAGACAAAGCCTATCTAAGGTGGTTGTACACTGCAATGACACGTGCCAAAAAGAAATTGTATCTTATAGGTTTTCCCAACGAAGATTTTAATCTAATACCCTAAAATTATGTTTCGTAGTTTATCCAAATTCATTTATTATAGATTGTTGGGATGGAAGATGGTTGGAGTATTCCCTACGCTCCCAAAGTATATTGTAGCAGTAGTTCCTCATACCAGTTGGGTGGATTTTTTTTTAGGTATTTTGGTAAGAAGTATTTCTGGAGAATCTATAAACTTTGTTGGTAAGAAGGAATTGTTTACTCCTCTGACCTCTTGGTTTTTTAAGGCTTTAGGAGGAGCACCTATCGATCGTACAGGAAATCAAAGATCTGTAAGTTCTATGGCAGCTGTTTTTAATGCTCATAAAAAATTTCGTATTGCTTTAGCACCAGAGGGAACTCGAAAAAAAGTTGAAACGCTTAGAACCGGATACTATCATTTGGCCAAACTCTTACAAATTCCGATAGTACCTGTTGCTTTTGATTATGAAAATAAACAAGTAGTTATTCATCCAATTTTCTTTACATCTGGGAATGAAAACGAAGACTTAAAACAATTAGAAAATCTTTTTAAAGGGGTGGGGGGGTACTCAAAAGCAAAAAGTTTTTAGTTATTCTTTTATTTCAAGCGTGTGATAGACATTCTGTACGTCGTCATCTTCTTCAATTTTTTCAATGAGTTGTAATACTTCTTCTTCAGCTTCTTTATCAAGATTTTTTAAGGTTTGAGGTATCCGCTCAAAACCTGAAGAAAGAATTTCGAAAGCTCTTTTTTCAAGTTCTTTTTGAATCATTCCAAAACTTTCAAACGGACCATAAAGTAGTATACCATCATCATCAACAAAAACTTCTTCCACTCCGTAATCTATAAATTCCAATTCAATTTCTTCAGGATCTAGACCTGAAGGGTTGATTCTAAAATTACAGCTGTGATCAAACATGAATTCAACAGAACCAGCTGTACCAAGACTTCCGTTGGCTTTATTAAAATAAGAACGAATATTTGCAACGGTTCTATTGTTATTGTCTGTTGCTGTTTCTACTAGAACTGCGATCCCATTTGGGGCATAGCCCTCAAACAAAACTTCCTTATAGTTTTCTGTGTTTTTATCACTCGCCTTTTTTATCGCTCGTTCAATGTTTTCCTTGGGCATATTTGCCGCTTTGGCATTTTGTATAACTGCACGAAGACGTGAATTGTTTTCTGGGTCTGTTCCGCCTTCTTTTACTGCCATAACAATATCTTTGCCAATACGAGTAAAGGTTTTGGCCATAGCAGACCACCGTTTCATTTTTCTCGCTTTTCTAAATTCAAAGGCTCTCCCCATTGTGATTTAATTAAGACACGCAAAGATAAAAAAGTTTAGGTTGATGGTAATTACCAAACAGCAAAGTACTTTTTTAGTATTTATCGATTTTCAATGATCTTAACTCGGTAGTGTAAGATCTTCGAGCACATCGGTGTAAGTGGGTTGAATGTGAGGAGGAAGTTTATTTTCTTTAGGTAGGGTTGCCAAATACCGAATTGTGTTTGATGTGTATACTTGTTTGTAAATACCTGCTCTTTTGTGCCTGCGTTCTACTACATATTTTACAAAATCAAAATGAGAAATAAGGTCTGTGCTTCCTAGATGATAAATACCTGTTTTTTTGTGATTGATAAGAAAATGAATCTGTTGACTTAAGCGAATATCGCTATTGACATTGATGATTGTATTGGGAAAAACCTCTATAGATCTATTGTGTTTTATGGCTTCGTCTAGTTCCAATGTTCTTGGCGCATTCATTCCAAAGATCATGGGCAATCGTGCAATTACATATTTTCCTACAGGCAGGGTCATGAGCTGATTTTCAATTTTAATTTTAAAATGCCCATAGACACTTTCAGATAAGGTTTTGTCATATTCATAGGAAGGATAATGTCTGAAAGAGTCGAAAACGTTGGCAGAAGAAAGGAATAGAATCCTACAGTCGTTCTTTCCAACATATTCCCTAAGAAAATTATGAGTTTCTATTTGTGAATTAAAATTACCCCTAAGTGATGAAATAATTAATTTTGGTTTGATTTCTTTCAAAAGGGTTTTTAAATTTCCCTTTTCCATATTAAAGAAGAAAAAGTGTGTATTGTTTTCCAATTCACTTTTGGAATTATACGTTCCATAAGTTTTGAAATAAGGGGCTAATTCTCTATACACTAAACCTCCTATAAATCCACTGGCCCCTAAAATTAATATAGGTCGCAAAAATTATAATTTTTTAAAGGGTGGTTTTACGACTGTAGCTAGACATATTTTATCCCTTATGATAACAGCGATTTTATTGTTGGGTTGTGCATGTTCACTTTTAACATATCCCAGCCCAATACCTTGTGAGAGGGAAGGAGACTGAGTGCCAGAGGTAACCCTACCTATGGGATTGTTATCTTCATCAACTAAAAGATAATCTTTTCTGGGTATACTGCGGTCTTCCATAACAAAACCAACAAGTTTTTCTTCAGTACCTTCTGCCTTTTCTTTTGCAATTTGCTCAGAATGGATAAAACCAGTCTCTGGTTTTGTTACCCAACCCAATCCTGCGCTGATTGGTGAGGTCGTATCGTCAATTTCATTTCCATAAAGGCAGTAACCCATTTCTGTTCTCAGGGTATCACGAGCAGCGAGTCCAGCCGGAACAATACCAAAATCTTTTCCAGCATCCAGCACTGCAGTCCATATTTTCTCAGCTTGGTTAGAAGGAAAATAAATCTCGATTCCTCCTGCTCCAGTATAACCTGTAGTAGCAATCAGCACGTTTTCACATCCCGCAAAAGTTGCAGTAGTGTGCGAATAAAAAGTAAGATTTGATAGTGGATATTCAGTTAATGACTGCATGGCTTCAATAGCTTTGGGTCCTTGTATTGCGAGTAAGGCAGTTTTTTCTGAACAATCTTCTATTTCTGCATTAAATCTTTTGTTTTGCCTTTGGATCCAATTCCAATCCTTTTCAATATTGGATGCATTCACAACAAGAAGATAGCGTTCTTCCTCAATTCTGTATACAATAAGATCATCAACAATACCCCCTTTGTCATTAGGTAGATAATTATATTGTGCCTTACCGACCGAGATTGTAGAAATGTCATTACTACAGATGTACTGAAGCAAACCAAGAGCATGAGCTCCCGAAACATAAAATTCTCCCATATGAGAAACATCAAAAACACCAAGACTTTCACGAACAGCCAGATGTTCTTTTTTTACACCAGTATATTGTACAGGCATTTGAAAGCCTCCAAATGGAGTTATTTTTGCATTCAATGCGATATGTTTGTTAAAAAGTGTTGTTTTTTTTATAAGTTCACTCATAATTTTATTTTTAATATAATGAATCCAAAAGCGTTATTAAGTACAACTTTTTTTCTATTTCTTTTCCACACTCTGCAAATGAGTATTGCACAAAAGTCGGAACTTTCATCGGATTTTCATAAAGAACGACGACAGCAATTAAGAGACAAACTCCCCAACAATTCTGTAGCAGTATTTTTTTCTTCTCCAGTACGCAATAGAGCAAATGATGTAGACTTTGAATATCACCCAGATCCAAACTTTTATTATTTAACAGGATGGAATGAACCACACGCTGTTCTTTTGGTTTATAGCGTACCCCAAAGCGATACCAAGGGTACTTATTACGAAAAACTTTACGTTCGAGAACGCGATGCTAGAAATGAAATGTGGAATGGTAAAAGACTTGGGCTAGAGGGTGCTTTGAAAATGGGATTTGACCGAGTTGAATTAAAACAAAATTTCATAACAAACGAACATGATTTTGATCGATTTGATACTGTTTTTATGTTCGATTTTAAAAACGATGTCCGTGATAGTAATGATCCTAGTGATCTTTTTGATTTGCAGAGGCAATTCAAACAAGCCATTCATTTTCCTGAAAATTTTGACGCTAGAAGGTATCGTTTATATCAACGCATTCGTCAGGCTAGACCTGAAGAGGTATCTAATATTAAAAGAATGATTGATTTTTATGCTCAAACAGATGCCTCATTAATGGAAGATCCTGTAATACAAGATTTCATATCACAAGCAGAAGATGAAACTGTTTTGACGGATCTAAATACCCGAAGTGCCTTTTTATTAAAGGACTACAACTTTGACATTGATCAATTGGGAACTTTCATGGCCTCTTTGAGAGAGATTAAAGATCCAGAAGAATTGCGATTAATCAAAAAAGCAGTTCAAATTTCTGCTCAAGGGCAACGTGAGGTAATGAAAGCGATTAATCCAGATATGACTGAGCGTGAAGTTCAGGGAATACATCAATTGGTCTATAAAAAATACGGTGCTGCTCATGAAGGATATCCCTCTATCGTTGGTGCAGGTGACAATGCTTGTGTGTTACATTATATAACAAACGACAAAACGGATCTCAAGGATCAATTAATTTTAATGGATTTAGGAGCTGAATACAACGGCTACACAGCTGATGTTACTAGGACAATTCCTGTCTCGGGGACATTTACTCCAGAACAGAGAGCGCTTTATAAGATTGTTTATGACTCACAAAATGCTGGTATTCAAGCTGCCCAAAATGGAGCTAGTTTTAGAGAAATAGGATCCGCATGCAATAAAGTGGTTCAGGAAGGATTAATGGAATTGGGTATCATAAAAACGCCAGAAGAATACAGAAGATACTTGCCTCATGGTGTTGCACACCATATTGGTCTCGATGTTCATGATCCTGGTTTATATCACAATTTACAACCTCAGATGGTTATTACAGTAGAGCCGGGTATCTATATTCCTAAAGGGAGTCCTTGCGATTCAAAATGGTGGGATATAGGTATCCGAATAGAAGACGATATTCTAATCACAGAAAACGGTCCAATAAACCTCTCAGCAGCTGCTCCAAGGGCTTGGGATGAGATTGAAGCGTTGATGAATGAGAAAAGCCCTTTAGATGATTTTAAACTACCTCCTTTAATGGTTGATTAATTTTTAAGTAGAAAGAGTTTTAGCTGGTTATAAGTACTTATTGGAATACTGCTTTTTTTACGTCTAAGTAATTCCTGTAATGACTCTGGGACATTAATTTTTGTTTTTAAAGCAGATTCTACTGTTTCTGAAAACTTAATAGGGTGTGCGGTCTCTAAAAAAATACCCTGAAGATTTTCTCTTTTTTCTTGGGAATCCATAAAAGACTTCAATCCAATATAGCCAATTGCTCCATGTGGTTCTGCTATATAGTTACTGAGGCTGTATATTTCTTTTAATGCGTTTACTGTTTCTTTATCAGAATAGCTGTAGGCGGTTAACCTCTTTTTCAGTTTAAGAAAATCGTTATTAAAAATTTTTTGAATTCTTATAAAATTGCTCGGATCACCTACATCCATAGCATTCGATAGTGTTTGAATAGACTTTTTAGGAACATAGGTGCCCGAATCTAAAAAACTTGAAACAGTATTATTTGCATTTGTACTAGCAATAAAATGTTCTATGGGTAATCCCATTTTTTGTGCGAGAAGACCAGCACAGATGTTTCCAAAATTACCACTAGGCACCGAAATTAAAAGTTTTTTATAAGGGTTTGGTCTGTTTTTGTATGCGAAGAAATAATAGAACATTTGAGGCAACCATCTTGCGATATTTATTGAATTTGCTGAGGTTAAAGCAATATTGGATTTTAGTTCAGCATCAATGAAAGCTGATTTGACCATTTCTTGACAATCATCAAATGTTCCCTCAACCTCAAGAGCACTTACATTTTCTCCTAATGTTGTTAATTGTTTTTCTTGAAGTGGACTTACTTTTCCTTTTGGATAAAGGATAACCACATTGATTCCTTTTACTTTGTAGAAGCCATCTGCAACAGCACCTCCTGTATCACCAGAAGTAGCAACTAGAACGGTTAGTTGTTCTTTGTTTTGCAAACTGTAGGCATAGGATAAACATCGCGCCATGAATCGAGCGCCTACATCTTTAAATGCCAATGTGGGTCCGTGAAATAATTCAAGTGCTGCAATAGATTCTGAGATTTTAATTAATGGAAAATCAAAATTTAAAGTGTCTCTTATTATTTTCTCGAGTTGTTTTTCAGGGATGTCGTCACCGATGAAGGGACGGATCACCTGAAGTGCAATTTCATGATTAGTTAATTGAGGGAGGTTTGAAATAAATTCAGTATCTAATTGAGGTATATCTTTAGGAAAGTACAACCCCTTGTCTGGTGCTAGACCATTTCTAACGGCTGTTAAAAAAGAAACATTTTTGGCGTTGTGATTTAAACTATAGTATTCCATTAAATTATAAAATCTTGATACCTGTTTCATTGATAGAACAGACGTAAACAGTGTATTCCAATCCTATCGAATCATATACTTGTTTCATTGCTTCTCCTACTTTTAGAGCAGTTGCTTCTCCCTTAGACAAGGCGAATACAGAGGGTCCTGATCCAGAAATTCCACTTCCTAAAGCTCCAGTTCTAATAGCGATGTCTTTAATTTCATTAAACTTTGGAATTAACATAGCTCTCAGTGGTTCTATCACTTTGTCCTCCATACTTCTAGAAAGTAAATCGTAGTCACTTGTGTAAAGAGCGCTTACGAAAGCTCCTAGGTTTCCCCATTGTTCTACAGCACTATTTAAAGGAATTTCTTTTTTGAGTATTGCTCTTGAGTGAATGGTTTTAAGTTCAATTTTGGGGTGAATAATTGTTGCTGTAAGCTCGGACGGTGTTGGAAGTTTTATTATATCTAAGGAAGCATTGCTTCTTACCAAAGTAAATCCACCGAGTAGGACTGGAGCGAGATTATCTGCATGTGCGGCACCACTGGCCATGGCTTCCCCAGTAAGGGCAAATTTTACCAATTGATTTCTGGTGTAAGGTCTTCCAAGCAATTCATTGACTGCAAAGACAGCACCTGCAGCACTCGATGCACTGCTACCAATTCCACTTCCAGGTTTAATTTTTTTATCGATATCAATTTGAAAACCGCAATCTGTAGGATGTTCTTCTAACATTGAGTTTACTGCTACACTAGCTACATTTTTTGCCGGATCGAGGGGTAATTTTTCCCCAGTTATTTTTCCTATGGTCACGCCTGGAGTAGAAGTTTTACTCACTTTCATAATATCTCCAACATCTTCTAGACAAAAACCCAAAACGTCAAATCCACAAGAGACGTTAGCTACACTAGCGGGAGAAAAAATTGTAATCTGATCCATTATTTTTGTTTTCCTATACGAATAATATCACCAAAAATACCTGCAGCAGTTACATCAGCACCCGCTCCTGCACCTTTTACAATCAAGGGTTGGTTCTTATATCGCGTAGTATAAAATAAGACGATATTATCACTTCCCTCTAGAGTATAGAAATCGTGATCTGCAGCAATTTCTTGAAGTCCTACAGAAGCAATTCCATTTTCCAATTGTGCAACGTACTTTAGTCTTGTATTATTTTTATTAGCCTTTTGTAATAAGGATTGAAAGTGAGCTTCATTTTTTTCAAGTGCTTGATAGAAAGCATCGTTATTTTTTGTGTTTAAAACTTCATCTGGTAAAAAACTAGTGTTCTGAATCGAGTTTAATTCGAATTCAAATCCGCTTTCTCTAGCAAGAATCAAAATTTTTCTTGCGACATCAATACCACTCAAATCAATTTTTGGATCGGGTTCGGTATATCCTTGTTTTTGTGCTTGCTGAACAATATTTTTAAAAGTGGTCTTTGTGGTGAAATTATTAAAAACAAAATTCAAACTTCCTGAAAGGATGGCTTGTATTTTATGAATTTTATCTCCCGAAGCAATTAGATTATTTAAAGTGTCAATAATGGGAAGTCCGGCTCCAACATTTGTTTCAAATAAAAAGGGTGTCCCAAAACGGCGTGCTGTTTTTTTAAGATCCTGATAATTTCTAAAAGAACTGGCACAGGCAATTTTATTACAAGTAACCACTCCAATATTTTGAGCCAGATACCTTTCGTATTCGTTTGCAATAGTTGCATTGGCAGTATTATCAATAAAGATGCTATTTCGCAGATTTAGTTTTTTTACATGATCAAAAAAAAATGTTCTATCTGCAATTACAGAACTGGACTCGAGTTTCTCTTTCCATTGATTTAAATCGATGGGCTCTTCATTCAAAATCATTTTTCTTGAGTTTGAAAGAGCGATAACTCGTATTTTTAATCGTAAATGCTCTAGGAGGTATTGCTGTTGTCCGTAAATTTGTTCTAAGAGCTTGCTACCGACATTTCCAACTCCAGTAATGAATAAATTAAGCTCTTTGATTTGTTCTTCAAAAAAACTTTCATGGATGGTATTCAGTGCTTTTTGGGTATTGATTTTATCTATAACTAAGGAAATATTTCTTTCTGAAGCACCCTGAGCAATTGCTCTGATATTGATGTTGTTAGCCCCTAAGCTACTGAATAGTTTCCCGCTAATGCCTTGATGTTCTTTCATTCCATCCCCTACAACAGCAATATTAGTCATGTTCATCTCAACTTTTACAGGAGCTACTTTATTTAGACTTATTTCAAAAGCGAAATACTCATCAATTGCTTTTTTTGCAACCATAGCATCTTCTGAGCGAACACCAATGCATATTGAGTGTTCTGAAGAAGCTTGAGTGATCATAATTATATTGATCTGTTTTTGTGATAGGCATTCAAATAAACGTTTTGAAAAACCAGGTATACCTATCATTCCACTTCCTTCTAGGCTTAAAAGCGCTACATCTTCTATATGACTAACGCCCTTTACAGTAGGATTTTTTTCATCGAATAAGGTTTGATTGTTAATCAGAGTTCCACTAGCTTTTGCATCAAAGGTGTTTTTGATTAATACAGGAATATTTTTTTCAATCAAAGGTTGAAGAGTAGGAGGATAGATTACTTTAGCTCCAAAATGAGAGAGTTCCATCGCTTCTCTGTAAGAAAGTTTTTCAATTGGTATTGCCTGTTGGACAAGCTTTGGGTTGGCAGTAAACATACCGCTTACATCAGTCCAAATTTCTAGGATTTCTGCGTCGATATAGTTTGCTATTAATGCTGCTGTGTAATCTGAACCACCTCGTCCTAACGTAGTGTTATTCCCCTCCTCATCTGTAGCAATAAAACCTGGAACTAAAAGAATTTTAGAAGAGCAACTATCATTAAAAGACCTTACTTTCCCCTTGCTTTTTTCATGATCAACAACTTCTCTATCGTTTATGCTTTTGGTAAAAAGCAACTCTCTGGAATCTTTTAAAGTTGTTTTAAAGCCCTGTTGATGAAATATTTCTGAGATAATGGTACTGGATAAAACTTCACCATAGCTTGAGATTTTTGCTAAACTTTTATCCGTTAGTTCATTGAGGGTAAACAAAGATTCAAGAATTTCTTCCAGTTCATTGAGCTGTGCTTTTAAGTAACTAATAATAGCACTTTGTTGAGTAATTGGAATAAAGCGCTCGATCAGGCTTAAATGCCTTTTTTCTAAAGTTTTTAAATGGATTTTAAAATTAGGTTTTCCTGAACTGGCAAGTTCAGCCATTTCAATCAATAGATTTGTAACACCCCCAAGTGCTGAAACAACGACCCACTGTCTGCCTTTTGATTGGTTAATTATATTTATAACATGGGTGATGCTTTCAGGATCTGCAACAGAAGTACCACCAAATTTTAAAACTTTCATATATAGCACTATACAGCCTTTTTAGATGTTCCAGCTGAGTGTAAAAACAGGCGTAAAAATAAGACTAAATAGTGGGAAGGAAGCAATTTCACCGAAAAAAGCAGTTGAAAATCTACATTAGCAATAAAAGAAAGTGTTTAAAAGCTTAACTCGTTTGAATATTTTCGTTCACTCTTAAACTCAGTGTATCTTCTTCATTGGTATGATCTAATAGAAGGTGATCTCCTTCTTTAATTGAGTTGCTGACCACATTTTCTGCTAAAAGATCTTCGATGTATTTTTGAATTGCTCTGTTTAGGGGGCGAGCGCCATACTTAATATCAAACCCTTTCTCTGCAATGAAATCTTTTGCATTATTTGATATTTCAATCACATAACCTAATTTTTCTATGCGTTTTATGAGTTTTACAAGTTCAATATCCACAATTTTACGTATGTCTTTTTTGTCAAGTGTATTGAATACAACTATATCGTCAATTCGATTCAAAAATTCAGGAGAGAACGTTTTCTTGAGTTCTTTTTCAATTACTCCTTTTTCTATTTCACTTGATTGTGCTTTTTGAGAAGCTGTTTCGAATCCTAAACCTCTTCCGAAATCCTTCACCTGTCTAGCACCAATATTTGATGTCATTATTATGATGGTATTTTGAAAGTTAATTTTTCTTCCCAAACTGTCGGTGAGAAATCCATCATCCAGTACCTGAAGCATCATATTAAAGACATCAGGATGCGCTTTTTCTACTTCATCTAAGAGAATAACAGAATAAGGTCTCGTTCTTACCTTTTCAGTCAATTGCCCCCCTTCTTCATAACCGACATAACCTGGAGGAGAACCTATTAATCTAGAGATGGCGAATTTTTCCATGTATTCGCTCATGTCTATTCGAATCAGATTTTCTTCACTGTCAAAAATTTCTGAAGCGAGTATTTTGGCTAATTGAGTTTTACCAACACCTGTTTGTCCGAGAAAAATAAATGATCCAATTGGTTTTTCTGGTGCTTTAAGACCAGCACGGTTTCGCTGAATAGCTTTAACTACTTTTTCTACTGCTTCATTTTGACCGACTAATTTTGATTCTATAAGTTTAGCCAGTTTAGAGAGTTTGTTCTTTTCGGATTTTACAATCTTTGTTACGGGTACGTTGGTCATCATGGAAACTACATCAGCAATATCATTTTCTGTTACAGTAACACGATTTTGTTTAGATTCTTCCTGCCATTTCTCTTGAGCTTCATAAAGTAGACGTTCCACTCTTTTTTCGTCATCTCGAAGTTTAGCAGCCTCTTCATACTTCTGTTTTTTCACTACAGAATTTTTAAGTTCTCTAACTTCATCAAGTTGACATTCTAAATTGACTATTTCTTGTGGGACACTCATATTGTTAATGTGAACACGAGAACCCGCTTCGTCTAATGCATCTATAGCTTTGTCTGGTAAAAAACGATCAGAAATGTAACGATCTGTAAGTTCTACACAAGCTTTCAGTGCATCCTCTGTATAATTTACGTTGTGATGATTTTCGTACCTTTCTTTAATGTTTTTGAGAATTTCTAGAGTTTCCTCAGAACTGGTTTGTTCAACTAGCACTTTTTGAAATCTTCGTTCCAACGCTCCATCTTTCTCAATATTTTGTCTGTATTCGTCTAGGGTAGTGGCACCAATACATTGAATTTCTCCACGGGCGAGAGCTGGTTTAAACATATTGGATGCATCCAAACTACCTGTAGCACCTCCAGCACCTACTATAGTATGAATTTCATCGATAAAAAGAATGATGTCGTCGTTTTTTTCAAGTTCGTTCATCAATGCTTTCATTCGTTCTTCAAATTGACCGCGGTATTTTGTACCTGCCACCAGACTAGCCAAATCCAGACTCACTACTCTTTTGTTGTAAAGTACTCGAGAAACTTTTTTCTGAATGATACGTAAAGCGAGACCTTCTGCAATAGCAGATTTTCCAACACCAGGTTCTCCAATGAGAAGCGGATTGTTTTTCTTTCTTCTACTTAATATTTGAGAAACGCGTTCGATTTCTTTTTCTCTACCTACTACTGGGTCCAGTTTTTCTTGTTCAGCGAGTGCAGTAATGTCTCTACCAAAATTATCTAAAACGGGGGTTTTAGATTTTTTAGAACTTTTTGACTCTGAGGTAGGGATAAAGGGGTTTTCTTTACCCTCACCTTCGTTGTCTTTTTCTTCTGGAAAAGAAGCAGTAGAAGGTAACTCCTCATAACTATCAGAATCATTGGCTATTAAGAGCTTGAATTGTTCTTTGACAATATCATAATCTATATTCTGTTGTGTTAGTAATTTTGTAGTCGGATCATTTTCATTTCTTAAAATACACAACAAAAGATGAACGGTGTTAATCAATTCGCTTTGAAATAATTTTGCCTCAAGAAAAGTCGTTTTTAATGCACGCTCTGCTTGTCTTGTAAGATGAAGGTTTTTTTTGTCTTTTAAAGATTGGAAATCGTCAATCATTGCAGGGTTGAGGATTTCTACTTTGCGTCTTAGTTCTTCAAGGTTTACCTCAATTGCATTTAAAATTGCAATTGCTTTCCCTCCACCATCTCTTAAAATACCCAACATCAAATGTTCCGTTCCAATAAAGTTATGACCTAATCTCAAGGCTTCTTCTTTACTAAAAGCAATAACATCTTTGACGCGGGGTGAAAAATTATCATCCATAGCTTGTTGTTTATTTCCTTGTTACGCAAATAACAGACCAAAGTTTGTTATCCATAGCTAATAGACAAAAAAATATCGTGATTTCAAAAAAAGAAATGGAATTATTTACCACCAAAATTCAGCTAAAAACTGTTAATAATTTTACTAATTATAAGAGTTTATAAATTAAAATTTACTGGCTGATTCCTTATTTTAGCTACATTATTATTTAGAGTTATGAATGACAGCGATAAGCTTATTCCCATAAAGATTGAAGATGAAATGAAGTCGGCATACATTGATTATTCAATGTCTGTCATTGTGTCACGTGCTTTACCGGATGTAAGGGACGGTTTAAAACCGGTGCACCGTAGAGTTTTATATGGAATGCATGAGTTGGGGATACGTTCAAATACGGCATATAAAAAATCTGCACGTATCGTTGGAGAAGTTTTAGGAAAATACCATCCCCATGGGGACAGTTCTGTTTACGACACTATGGTTCGTATGGCTCAGGAATGGAGTTTGAGGTATCTTTTGGTCGACGGGCAAGGAAATTTTGGGTCTGTAGACGGAGATAGCCCTGCTGCTATGCGTTACACAGAGGCCCGGATGCAAAAAATGTCTGAAGACCTCATGGCAGATATTGAAAAGGAAACTGTAGACTTGCAACTCAATTTTGACGACACTTTAAAAGAACCTACCGTACTCCCTACACGAGTTCCAAATTTGTTAATTAATGGTGCTTCAGGAATTGCTGTGGGTATGGCTACCAATATGCCACCCCATAATCTTACAGAAGTAGTGGATGGTACCATACAGTACATAGACAACAATGATGTCACCATTGAGGAACTGATTAAAACCATAAAAGCACCGGATTTTCCAACAGGTGGAACAATTTATGGTTATGAAGGAGTAAAAGAGGCCTTTTTGACAGGTAGGGGGCGCATCGTAATTCGAGCAAAAGCCAATATTGAAGAGGTCAATGGAAGAGAATGTATTATCGTTAATGAAATTCCCTATCAGGTTAACAAGGCAGAGATGATACGTAAAACTGCAGAGCTTGTTAATGATAAAAAAATTGAGGGAATCAGTACGATTAGAGACGAGTCTGATAGAAAAGGCATGCGTATAGTTTATGTGCTAAAAAGAGATGCCGTACCCAATATCGTTCTCAACAAGCTATACAAATACACTTCACTTCAATCTTCCTTTAGTGTCAATAATATTGCTTTAGTTAAAGGAAAACCACAAATGTTGAATCTAAAAGACATGATTCATTATTTTGTGGAACACCGCCATGATGTAGTAGTACGTAGAACACAATTTGAGCTGAGAAAAGCCGAAGAGCGGGCTCATATTCTGGAAGGATTAATCATCGCTTCAGACAACATTGACGAAGTAATAGCACTTATTCGTGGATCTGAAAATGCTGAGGCAGCGAGAGAAAATTTGATTAAAAAATTTGAACTCTCCGAAATTCAAGCTAAAGCAATTGTAGAAATGCGCTTAAGACAGCTTACAGGTCTTGAACAAGATAAATTAAGAACTGAGTATGATGATCTCTTGAAAACGATTGCTGACCTAAAAGACATCCTTGACAAAAAGGATAGACGGATGAATATCATCAAAGATGAACTTCTTGAAATAAAGGGGAAATATGGCGATGAGCGTAGATCGAATATTGAATATGCAGGAGGAGAGTTCAGTATGGAAGATATGATTCCCAATGAAAAAGTGGTCATTACTATTTCACATGCTGGTTACATTAAAAGAACACCTCTAGCAGAATATAAAACCCAAAATAGAGGTGGTGTAGGCCAAAAGGCCTCAACTACTCGAGAAGAAGATTTTTTAGAAGACCTTTTTGTAGGTACAAATCACCAATACATGCTTTTCTTTACTCAAAAGGGGAAGTGTTTTTGGATGCGGGTATATGAAATTCCAGAAGGATCAAAAACAGCAAAGGGTAGAGCGATACAAAATTTGATCAATATTGAGCAAGACGATAAAGTAAAAGCCTTTATCTGTACTCAGGATTTAAAGGATGAAAACTATATTAATAGTCATTATGTGATTATGGCGACTAAAAAAGGACAGGTGAAAAAAACCTCTTTGGAACAGTACTCCCGTCCTAGAACGAACGGTATCAATGCAATAAGTATTCGTGAAGGCGATGAGTTGTTTGAAGCCAAATTGACAACTGGCAACAGTCACGTCATGCTTGCCGTTAGATCGGGTAAAGCCATACGATTCGAAGAAAGCAAAACCCGACCTATGGGGAGGGGAGCATCAGGAGTTCGAGGGATCACTCTTAATGACGAGCAGGACGAAGTAGTTGGAATGATATCCGTAAACGATATGGATGCAAACGTTCTTGTGGTTTCAGAAAATGGTTATGGAAAACGCTCAAATTTAGAAGATTATCGTGTCACCAACAGAGGAGGAAAAGGAGTAAAAACAATCTCGATTACTGAGAAAACAGGAAAGCTAGTCTCCATAAAAAACGTGACAGATTTAGACGATTTGATGATTATTAATAAATCTGGCGTAGCCATTCGAATGGAGGTCAGTAGTTTACGAGTTATGGGGCGTGCTACACAAGGAGTAAAGCTAATCAACTTAAAAGGTGAAGATACCATTGCAGCCGTTGCCAAAGTAATGAAAGACGAAGACACCATTGAGGATGTAAATGATTTGGAAGTCAACGATGGCACTATTATTGAATAATTAAAATAAATTAATAAAAATGAAAAAATACATTACATTATTATTCCTTCTTTCTTTGTCATTATCATTTGGGCAAAAGAAAGAAATTAAAAAAGCAGAGAAGCTATTTGAAGTAGGAGACGTTCAAGGAGCAGAAGACTTATTAAAGGCGAATGAAGCCCTTTTTGAATCTGCAGATGAAAAAGTACTTCTTCAAAAAACTTACTTAGAGGCTAAAATAGATCTAAAAAATAAAAACTTTGAATCTTCACTTCAAAAATTCCAGGCATATTCAGCCGCAGGAGGGAATGATTCAGAATATCAGAATCTTCTTTTTTCTTTAACAAATGATGTAGTGAATAGCGCAATAGAAGATAATGCTGAGAACCGATTTAAAGATGCTGCCTCAAAATTGTATCTGGCTTATTCTATAAATACCGACACTAACAAAGATTACCTTTATTATGCTGCTTCTAGTGCAGTAAATGGTTCAGCATATGAAATCGCATTGGAATATTACAATACTTTAAAAGAAATCAAGTACGAAGGTATATCAACTCGATATTTTGCTAAAACAGTAGATACAGGAGAAGAAATTGAGTTTTCTGAATCAGAGTACAACATCTACAAGAAGACTAAAGATTATACCGATTTCCGTGAAGAGACCTCAGAGTCTAAATATCCTGAGATTATTAAAAATATTGCTTTGATATATGCTCAGTTAGGGGATAATGAAAAAGCGATGGAAGCTGTTAAAATCGCACGTCAAACGGATCCTAAGGATTTAAACCTGATTTTGACCGAAGCCAATCTTTATATCCAGTTGAAAGAAAACGATCGTTTCGAAGCTTTGATGAAAGAAGCCATTGCACAGGACCCTAATAATGCAACACTTTACTTTAATTTAGGAGTTGTAAATGCTCAGCGTGGAGACAGAGAGGACGCTAAAAAGTATTACGAAAAAACAATAGAACTGGATCCAGATTTTGAATCTGGATATTTGAACTTAGTTTCTTTGATTTTAGAAGGGGAAAGTGCTATTGTTGAGGAAATGAACGGCCTGGGTACCTCTAGAGCTGATAATGCTCGATATGACCAATTAAAATTAGATCGCGAAAATTTATACAAAGAGTGTGTTCCTATCTTAGAAAAGTTGGTAGAGTTAAACAACAACCAAGAAGCAGTGAATACTTTAATGAATATTTATGGAACCCTAGGAAATAACGAAGGTTTTATGAAAATGAAAGGTCTGATTGAGTAATACTGGTGTTTAGCCCTTTTAAACCCTCTAATATGGAGGGTTTTTTTAAATCATTTTTTTGATGATTCTGAGTTTATGTGAGTGTTGTTTTAATTCATCATTATAGATTCCAGTTTGGTCGATTCGATCGATACGAACTTTTCCGTGAGCATGGAGTATGTGGTGATTCTCAAGTAAGATACCTACATGAACTATTTTTCCTTCATCATCATCAAAAAAGGCCAAATCTCCAGCTTCACTTTCTGCTATGAAACTCAACGTTTCTCCAAGTTGAGCCTGTTGTGAGGCGTCTCTGGGGAGAGAATGACCATTCATTCGATAAACCATTTGAGTTAGACCCGAACAATCAATCCCAAGAGGACTTTTTCCTCCCCATAAATATGGAGTGTTTAAGTACAAAGAAGCTGTCTTTAGAAGATTTGATTTTTTTAAAGCACCCTTAAAAGTTGATCCGTCGTAGTGATGCCCCAACCAATTACATGCTCCTACATTACTTCCTAATACTAAGGAGGTAAGCTGGTCATTTTCACTTTCTGCGTAATGTATAAGTTGTGAGCTGTAACTACAAGTTTCAAAAGTTATTTTCTCTGCTTCTTTTTTTGGAAGAAGTTTGATTTGTTTACAATCAATCCAACCTTCGTAATCATCAGCTAAAGTATTTATAAGGAACCACTCTTTTTTTTGTGATATGATTTTAAAACAATCACCATATAGAAGCTGAGAGACCAATTCACTTTTATGAGAATTATCACTTCTCATAGGGACGATACTTAAATGACAAACGCCGAATTCCAAGAGTTACTTTTCAACAAAATTAGTAGTATGTACAAACTACAAAAATAGGGAATTTAAATCCACACTTGTTGAACCCTCTACAAAATAGTGTTTATCATTAGAAGTTTGCGTAGTTTTGGTTTTAAAGTTTTATTACTTGAAATCAATTTGGTATTACTTATTGGATCGTAAGGGGATTATTTTTAAATCACTTTTGCTTTTAACGAGTTCTTTATTCATCTTGTTTATTTTTCCATTAGGAGGGCAATTCAAGTATGAATTCCAAAAAGGAAAAGTGTGGCAATACCCTGATTTTTACGCACCTTTTGATTTTTCCATTTTGAAATCTGAAGAAGAATTAGAAAAAGATAGACAAGCAGTTCTCAGGGAATTGAGGCCCTATTTTAGATCAGATGAAAAAGTTAAAGAAAAAGTATTCGAAGACTATCCAATTCAATTTATGCGATTTTTTGAAGGTGAGGAAAACAAAATAATTTTAGATTCACTTTTTGATTTTGGAGCTCAGCTTTTAGAAGAGATATATGCGTATGGCGTGCTCGCTCCGAATGAAAGTTCTCAAGAGAATATATTTTTGATTCAAGGCCAACTAGAACTTTCACTAAAAGCAGACGATTTGTTTCGTTCTGAGCAGCTATTTTCATTTATTAAGAAGTCTCTAGAAGAAACCTCTCTTTCCCTTTATGAAGATCTTTACAAAGATTTGTTCTTTGAACTGATCGTACCAAACCTTGTAAAAGACGATGCTTTCTTCCAGATGGAAAAAGAACAATCACTTCAGAACATTTCTCAATCCAGAGGATATGTTGCAAGAGGAGAATTGATAATAGCAGAAGGTACGGTTGTAAATGAAACCGCCTTTGAAAAGTTAGATTCATTACGACAAGAATTCATTTTACAACAGAAGGGTCAAAATTCCTCATGGATTATCTTTGGCTACACGATTTTAATCGTTTTAACTTTTACTCTTCTGTTACTTTTTCTTTACTCTTACCGGTTTGGAATCTATCATAATAATAGAAAATTAACCTTTATATTTTTTAATATACTGATTGTGCTAACTGCAGTAACCTTTACTTTAAATTATAATACTGATGCAATTTTTGCAGTTCCGATCTGTATATTACCACTTATCATTAAGGCTTTTTTTGATGCAAGATTGGGTTTGTTTACTCACATACTGACGGTTTTATTGATAGGTTTTATTGTTCCCAATAGTTTTGAGTTTGTTTTTCTTCAAATTACTGCGGGTATAGTAATAATACAGTCTGTTGCACAATTGTACCGAAGGGCTAATTTATTTATTTCAGTTGGTCAGATTGTATTAGTATATTTTATAGGTTATATCGCATTTACTAGCATTCAAGAGGGAAATTTAATTCAATTAAATCCTACACCACTGTTTTTGTTTTTATTGAATGGTTTATTGATGCTTTTTGTTCAGCCAATGATTTATATCTATGAGCGATTATTCGGTTTAGTTTCTGATGTTTCTTTGCTAGAACTTACCGACACCAATACTCCTTTATTGAAGGAATTGTCTGATAAAGCACCCGGAACTTTTCATCACTCTTTGCAAGTGGCAAATCTTGCAGAAGCAGCAGCAAATGAGATCGGAGCTAACGCACTTTTAGTAAGAGTGGGGGCTTTATATCACGATATCGGTAAGCTCAATGCTCCATCTTATTTTTCAGAAAATCAATCCTCAAATTTTTCTCCTCACAATAAACTTTCATTTAGGGACAGTGCTCAATTAATAATCAATCATGTGGAAGAAGGGGTGGCTTTAGCACAAAAATTCAAATTACCCGATCGTGTCATAGACTTTATTCGAACCCATCACGGGACCTCAATTGTATATTATTTTTATAAAAAGCAAGAAGAAATGACCCCTGGTAAAGTTCAAAGGGAAGACTTTTGCTATAAAGGACCTAAGCCATTTTCTAAAGAAACCGCAATACTTATGATGGCAGATTCTGTTGAGGCTGCTTCCAAGAGTTTAAAATCACCCAATGCTGATGAGTTAGAAGAATTTATAGACAAAATTATTGAGGCTAAAAAAGAAGAACACCAATTTGATTCTTCTGATATTACTTTTGCTGAAATAAGTGCCATTAAAAATGTATTGTTTAAAAAGTTAATAAATGTTTATCAGCTTCGTATTGAATACCCTGAATAATATTATTAAAAAGATTGTGTACTTAAAAGGGAACTGCTATTTTTGTCAACCTTTTATTGGAGAGGTGCCAGAGTGGTAATGGAGCAGATTGCTAATCTGTCGACGGGTAACTGTCGCCAGGGTTCGAATCCCTGTCTCTCCGCAGCTTAAATCCCATAAACATTATAAAATTGTTTTTGGGATTTTTTTGATGTCTTTTTAGGATGGATTCTATAAAATTGAATCCATAATTTCGACTAATAAAGCCTTTACACTTCTTCAAAAACAGCTTGATCGCAAAGAGATTCTTTCTGTAAACGGTTCATTTGCTGAACACCAATTCAAAATTAAAGACCATTAAGTCGTCCATTTTAATCATCATAAAGGAGGGAAGTTCTATTCCGTATTGTGTAGGTTGGATGTTAAAATTACCTCTAAGGACGAGTTGATTGTTTTTTTCTTCCTTGAAGGCAGTTACAGTATGGTTTTTTACAATTCCGTGAAAATCCATTTGCCCGTGGATCAAAAGCGAGTCTTGCTTAACTTCTAAACTATTGGAGTAAAAACGTACTTCTGGAAAAGAGAGTGCTTCTAAAACTTCTAAGGCATGTGCATCTCTACCTGAATTTTTACTGTCAAAATCACGAACTAAAGTCAATAAAGCCAGTTCTTTGATTTCATTCGTTTCTTCCTGAAGAAGAAGTACACCTTTGACATTTTTATTTGTTCCTTTCCAAGGGTGTAGTACGTGATTTGCACTGTAAGAAATTTCACTCTTGTTAGAATTTAATTTCCATTTAATTTCTTGGGCTGTTCCTTGCACCAAAACTAGCATGCAAACGAATAAATAAATTAAACTTTTCATCGTTAAAATTTAAACGCTAAGACTGCCAAAGCATAACTTCCAAAAAGTGTAAAAGAAGCGGCACGGTGGTATTTTGTATTCGATTCTGCTAAAAGATTGGTAGCAATCATGGCAGAAAAATGTACAAATGCTAACCATTTATGTGCTTTTATGGAAGTGAGCCCTTTATTTTTTACACTAATTAGGGGTGGGGGCGCGAATAGAGAAAGTCCTGCCCCAGTAAAATAGGAAGCAGTTGTAATATTGCCTATGACTTCATGTGCCTGTTTGTACTGTCCCTGACCGTTGTATAGTTTTACACCCAATATACCTTGTGCAATCATACCAGCAAGTGTAGTATAACCCACTAATTGATGAGCAAGAAGCATTTTTCTTCTGATTTTCATTTCCTTTTCTCTATTTTCTATAGAGAGCGGAAGCAGTTTTGTACTTCTCATTAAACCTTTCTCGCCCCACAATAAACGCTGAGTGAAAATCATGGAGTTTGGAAGTAATTCAATCTCTGAACTGGGCTTTTCAATGGCATCAAAGAGAGCGCTATTGATTTGACCATATGATCCTTCTATGAAAAGTATGGATCCAAATAGTACTGTAAATAGTTTTTTTGTCATTTTTAATCGTCTATTTTAATAAAATTACCAGTTGTGAGTAATAAATATTTTGTCATGATTGATGTTAAATTTACGTGTTATTTACCATAAAACAATAAGAACTCTTATTACCCAACTTTAAAAACGTTTTTATTATTTTAAACAATGCTAAAATAAAATGAATTCATAGGTCTAGAAACACAAAAAAGCCTAATTCTAAAGAGTAGACGGAAGAGAATCAGTAAATCAACTTAAATTCCAATAAGGTATTGAAACTTCAAAAAGAATTGTGTTTGGTCAACTCTAAACAGAGGATTTAATTCACTGTTAAATTCATTTAGTGAGTTTTGATTTCCACCGACATAAAACACTGTTGAAGGTTTTGGATTCCATTGAATCAATGGCTGAATAAAAAAGCGTTCTGTAAATGAATTGTACTCCGAAACCAGTCGAATGTTAAAAAAATTGTCAAACTGATACCGTATGGAAAATCGACTAATTGCCCCTTTGTAATAATGTTCATTTTTGTTTAAATTTTTTAAAAGGGCATAACGAATTGAAGGTGATAGTCTTAACTTATTGCTCAACTGTATGCCGGGCATAAAAAAGAGACTGAAGTCATTACCTACTTCAGGAATTTCTTCATTGTAAGCCAGATCTTTTCCAAAAGTCATCATGAGGTTTAAGGAAATCGATTCTGAGGGATTACTATTGATCTGCAATTCACTTTTTCCTACATTTCTATAATTTCTCCCAAGAAAATTTTTAAAAATATCCCAATCATAGGTATAATTGATGATTGTATTAAAGTAAGTACTTATGCTAATTATACCATCTACACTAATCGCTTTAAGATAATCTTGATAAGTGTAATTAATGTCTGCCTTTGTTCCAAAGCTAAAAAATTGGAGCCCTTCTTTATTTAGAAAATTCTGATAGATATGATAAAAAGTAGCCCATCTTCTGTTGTTTTTTACTACAAAACCAACATCTGCTTGATAATTTGGAGAGAGGTCTCTAAGACTTACATAGGATTTCCAATGCTCGGTATTTCTGTACAGTTGAAAATAAAGGGAGCTTCCTTTAAAGCGTTCTCCATCTAACCGAATAGTCCGTTGCTGAATTCTACTTTCTGTATCAATCCAATCTGCAACGGGTTCCTCATTAACATTAAAAAAAAACTCATAGGTAAATCGCCATTTTTTCGAAAATAAAAACCATCCGTCTGTCCCAAAGAGGTTTCCATACCCCCCTTTTTCATAAAAGCGATTTGAAGAAAACAATCCCATCCGGCTGTTTTTGTTAAACAGTCGCTGGTAACGCATTACATTTATAAAGGATTGTTTACCTGTTCCTAAATAAGACCGGTCTTCTGCTGCAATTTGATATACAGAGTTTTGATCTAAGGCCGTTAGAAAATACATACGCTCTTTTTTTCCTTGACTGATAAATTTTGATGAAAGTAAGGGGTTGTTGATGGATCTAGAATAAAATGCTCCATTGCTGTATTGAACAATATCAGTCCCCCGATTAAAAAAAGGTCTTCGTTCAGGATATTCCAAAGCCACAGATGAGTTAATATCTATTTGAGTAACATCTGCTTCCACCTGGGAGAAATCTGGATTTAGAGTTAACTCTAGAGTGCTGTTTTTATTAAGATCGAAATTAAGCCCTACACCAATATTGGGTTTAATTTCGTCGTATTTTAAAGCTCCGTTTATGGAATTTTTTGCGCCTCCTATTCCGGCTGCTACATAAGGTAGAAGTTCAATCCTTTTTTTTATGACAAGATTTTTTAGGACTAATTTGTCTGTTGTTTGGCAAACTTGACAAGGATCTGTCCGGTCAAAAGACTGGCTTCTTATGTCAATTGGGATTCCGTCTCTAAAAGCCTGACGTGTAATATTAAAATGCCACTCCTGGTCTATCCCATTGGGAAATGGAATAGAAGAAAATGGTATTTTGTACTCTACTTGGTAGCCGTCAGAAACAATAGTGCCTTGGGTTTCGTATTCTAAATTAAAGCTTACGTCGTAACGCTCTTCATCAGTCAATGCGTTGATTGCTCTAGCGTCCAGCTGACTTCCAAATGCATTCGATAGTAATAAATAGTTGTTTCTTCCATCGGCATAGGTATCTAAACGAAGTAAAACAAAGTCATCGCCAATCAAACCAAAATCATCCCTAGAACGAACAGAGGCTCTAATTTTTTTTGGATCTGCAAACGCGTGAATAGCTAGATATAAGTGGGTGTCAGAATAAGTGATATAGGCTATTGTTTGTTCTTTTGGAGGGATGTTTTTCCCTGGGTCAACTTCGAAATCAAGTTCAATTTTTTCTGAGGCTTCCCATTCCTTAGTATCAATGATACCGTCAATATTGATGGTGTTTTTAGTTTTTTGGGGAGTGTAGATGTTTTGTCCATGCACACAATGAATAAGGCAGACAAAAACAAAACTGATGTAATAAAAAAGATTCATTTAATCACTGCAAGTTATAGAATAAAAACCTTATTTCAACATTAAACACAAATGACATCAACAGAATCTATTTAAATTTCTAATGGTTAAATTCTGTTATCTTTAGAAATTAGGTCAGATCAAATTTATTTGTTTTTTGAGATATTGATATCCGTAGAACCTTGATCTTCTTTAAGAAATCTTAAGTATTATAACTGTTTAACTTCATTACAGATAAAAAATGAACGAAAAAAAGTGGTATAAAATAAAAGATGAAGAAAAATTAATGACTCCGGGATTGGTTGTTTATCCAGAGCGAATCAAAAAAAATATTCAGTCAATGATTCAGCTGTCCGGAGATGCAAGTAGACTTTTTCCTCATGTTAAGACCCATAAAATGAAAGAGATAGTAAGGTTGCAACAAGATTACGGCATTCAATCTTTCAAATGTGCGAATTTAGGAGAGGTTCAGATGTTGATACATTGTGAAGTTAAACATATTTTACTCGCCATTCAGCCAACTGAAGAAAAGGCTTTGCGGTTTCTGGAGTTACAAAAACAATTTCCTCAAATATTTTTTTCCACTCTTGTTGATAATCAAGATTCACTAAACTTGTTTTCAGTCCTTTCCAAAGAGCGGAAACAAAAAATGAATCTTTGGATCGACGTTAATAATGGTATGAACAGAACAGGTATAGTTCCTGAAGCAGCAGAAAACCTTTATTGGCTTTTAGATGCTGATTCTGCCTTGAGATTTTTAGGTTTTCACGTATACGATGGTCACATTAGACCTACGGATTTGCAAGAGCGAATAGAGAAGTGTCACGCTGATTTTGACCCTGTAGAAATACTGGTGGACCGAATTGAACAAAAAGGGGGTGTGGTCCATGATATCATTACTGGTGGCTCTCCGAGTTTTTATCCACATGCTTTAAGAAAAAAGAGTAAGTTGAGTCCTGGAACCACTCTTTTATGGGATCTCAATTATCAAAAAATTTGGGAAGAAACTCCTTTTGTTCATGCTGCAGTTTTAGTTACAAGACTAATAAGCAAACCCTATGCTGATACTATGTGTTTTGATTTAGGACATAAAGCTGTTGCATCAGAAATGCCCTTACCTCGTGTAAAAATATTGGGTTTAGAAGGGGCAATCCACGAGAGGCAAAGTGAAGAGCATTTGGTTGTTCGACATGAAAATGCCGATCAATTTAAAGTAGGAGAATTGTTTTATGCTTTACCCTATCATATCTGCCCAACTGTAGCTAAATACCAAAAGGCTTATACTGTGATAAAGGGTCAATTGAAATCTTTTTGGGAAATAGAGGCAAGAGATTATCAAACAGGGCAGTTACTATAAATGCCGGATTCAATTCTTTGAAAATGTAATTTAATGATTTTGATTTTCGCAATTACTTACCTAGTAAATCAAATTGATAACTGTATTTTATTGCTATGCTTTGATTATACAAATAGTCTATAAAGTCAGAATCCCTAATAATATTAACTACAACAAATAACCCTGTATTTGCGTTACGTAACCACCCAAATCGAGCATTTACGGAAGTTATATTGCTCACATTATTGTATTGTACAAGACTTTGTAAAAACATTCTTGGTGTAAAAGAATAGGCTAGCCTTCCGCCACTGATTACAACGTTAGTGCTCCCATTTGGAAGGTTTAGGCGGTTGTAGTTTAAATTTGCCTCTGCATTAAACTTATCTCCCAAACGCATAGTCCCAGTATTGTTACTCGATAAACGATTTCCACCAAAATAGCCACCGATTACAGTTCTGGTTCTGAAAGAAACTTTATTGTTTGGATTTGTAAATAAAACGAATTGTAATTCTTGATGATCATAGATTCCGGGGTCTACTGTAACATTAGATATTGGAAAAGGCTCTAGAACGGCTTCTTTTGTAAAATTTATGCCGGTATGTACCTCAAAACCACTTTGCCATACCCAGTGATTGTCAACGTGTAAAAAGCCAGTTTCTTGAGTATTGTTAAAATTCCAATAACCACGGTAAGAAATATGAGGACGTACCTCTAAAAATTTTACGGTGTTTTTTGGTCGCCATTGTTTGAAAATAAGAAATTCAGGTTTTTTAAAAGCTGATCGCAGTAAAAACCCTACTTCTGGATTAAATCCTTCTCCAACCTCTGTATAACCTGCTCTAATGTTCCATCCATTCCAGTTGTAAACGGCAAGTAAGTTGAATGCATGATCACCCACGGCGATATCAGGCGAAGTGCTTTTAGAAAGGTAACCCGTTATTTGTGCTTTTTTTCCAAGTCCCAGTTTTCCATCAACTGCAAAAACACGATTGTAATCCTCATTAAATCCCATACCATTTCGATTAACGATAAGCCCGCCAAGCGAAGAACGACTTTTAGCAAAGTCGTGATTTACTCTTGCTACGGAATAATTATTTTTAACAATCTCCGTAGTTTCTTCATTTTCAACCTCATCAGTAAACATGCTAAGAAGACCTACGTTGGTTTGTCCAATTTTTCCAGAAACTCTTGATCCACCAATGATAGGAACCAATGATCCCCCTTTTCCAATTCCAATTCTTCTACTAAAAAATAAATCTACTTCTCCTGGACTACCCACACTAAATTGACCGGCATTTTCCAAAAAAAATGGTCTTTTTTCTGGAAAAAAAAGATTGAAACGATCTAGGTTTACCTGTTGTTCATCAACCTCTACTTGTGCAAAATCTGTATTGTAAGTCAAGTCTAAGGTTAATCCTGGGGTTAAGCTATATTTTATGTCACCACCAATTGCTGCTGAAGTACTCGTGTTTTTTGGTGGCGTATTGTCCCCAACAAATTGTGTAAGAACATAAGGTATTACTTTTAAGTTCTTTGGAGATTTAAGATTTAAACCTGTCATCTTTCCAGCTAAAGAAAGTCTTTTTATATCGAAACCGAGAGGGAGGTTAGCCCAATAGGCAGTCTCACTGCGTTTGCTAATGTTCCTTTGAAAATTGATCCCCCAAACTTTATCATTCCCACTGTTGAATCTTATGGAGCGTAACGGTATTGCAAATTCTGCGCTCCATCCATAAGTTCCAATTTCAGTTTTAACCTCCCAAGAAGCATCCCAATTGATGTTGGTTCCTCCAACCACTCCTCCTTGCTGTCTGTTCGCACTAAAATTTCCCTCCCCTTCTTTATCGATTTGAGCATCGTATTCCATACCATTGGCATTTGTGCCAAATAAAAACCCGTTTTGTTGGTCGTTATAGGTGTCTAATATGAATAAGAAACTGTCTTCATCGTTTAGGTCTGCATCTCTACGAGAGTCTGAAATTACAATCTTGTTGGGAGTTGAGTCATAACAAACCACTGCTACGTAAAGTGTTTTATTTGTATAAGCAACTCTTATTGCTGTATTTTCAGAAGCAGGAACGTTGAAGTCGGGTTTAATTTGTTTTAATCTTGTGATTGCTGGAACCTTTTCCCAAAAAGCCTCTCCAAGAATATTTCCATCCAGTACAGGATCAGTATCTAAGAAAGTTATTGGAAAATTGAGATTTTGATTGGGGTTGTTTTTTTGAGCAATACCAAAAACTAAAGTGAATAAGCTTAAGGCTAGGTGTAGTGTTTTCAAAAGCTGTTTCTATTTTTTCAAAATTTACAAATAATTTTTCAAGAATAAGATTTTTTGTAAAGAATACAATTGTTCTCCCAAAATAGAAAAAATGGATGTGTGTTCTATGATTTCATTTGGTGAATGTCATGAGTTTGTACTATTTAAAAAGTAAGCCTTAATGAAAAATTTGAGAACAAGCTTTTGCTTTGTGTTTTAAGAAACCTATATTAAGAGTTTAACGATTATACTCATGATTGAATTTAATTAAATGAAACAATTGAAAAAATTCAAGAAATAGTATATTTGCTCTCGTTTTAGGTCGCGTAGCTCAGCTGGATAGAGCATCTGCCTTCTAAGCAGACGGTCATAGGTTCGAATCCTATCGCGATCACATCAAAACCCTTATAAATCATCCTCTGGTTTGTAAGGGTTTTATGCTTTTTAGAATTAGGAGTATCTTTAATAAATTTAAAATTTGGCTAAATGAAAACCAAAGAAGAAATTGTTAACAATTGGCTTGTACGCTATACTGGATTGCCCCTAGAGCAATTTGGTGAGTTTATTCTTCTCACAAATTTTGATAAATACGTTTTAACCTTTGCAAAGATTGAAGGATGTGAAATAGCAGGAAAAGATAAAAACATGCTTTCGGCTACTTCAAGAAACATTACAATTATCAATTTTGGTATGGGAAGTCCTAATGCTGCAACCATAATGGATTTGCTTTCTGCAATCTCACCAAAAGCTGTTTTATTTTTAGGAAAATGTGGGGGACTTAAGAAGAGAATTTATATTGGTGATTTCATCCTACCCATAGGAGCCATTCGAGGGGATGGGACATCAAATGATTATTTTCCTGCAGAAGTTCCTGCTATGCCGTCTTTTTCACTTCAAAAAGTGATCTCTGCTACTGTGAGAGACTTTTCTACAGATTATTGGACAGGAACAGTTTACACCACAAACAGAAGGGTCTGGGAATTTGATGAAAACTTTAAAAGTTACCTTCAACTCACAAGAGCATACGCAATAGATATGGAAACTGCGACTCTTTTTACTGTAGGTTTTCATAACCAAATTCCTGTAGGAGCTCTCTTATTGGTTTCTGATTCTCCAATGATTCCAGAAGGAGTTAAAACATTAGAAAAAGATGAAATTAATTCAACTCAATTTGATAAAAAGCACATTGAAATTGGAATTAATGCGTTAAGAAAACTAATGAATAATGATGAAACCGTACGTCATCTTAAGTTTTAAAACAATGGGTTAGTTTAAGCGTGTACAATTTTATTTTGCCTTGCTTTATGAACAAGCCAAAAGGTTTTAGCGTGCTTTATGTTTTGTTTTAAACTAATCAAAAAAATCATCTTTTTTTCGAAGTTTATTTAAAATTTCTTCTAAAAGAACGACTTGTTTTTGGAGCAACGAAAGTACTTCGCGATCCTAACTTTTTGCTCGATGGTTCGGGTTTTATTAAAGTATTTCATGATAAGATAAATTAAGAACTTAAAATTAAAGAAATTGTTTTAATACCTTATGAATAAACTCAGTCAAATTGCACTAATTTTATATCTTCGAAAAAATTTTTTACTTGTAGAATTAACACTAAAAAATTACTCACATCTACTAAAGAAAAAATAAGTATAAGTTTGAGGAAAAAAGAAGTGGTTCATTCCAAATCAAACTTTGAATTTGCTTCAATTTCAGTTAATTGCAAAATTAAAAACAGATGAAAATAGGTGTCCCTAGAGAAATAAAACCCCAAGAAGCTCGAGTAGGAGTTACTCCTGCTGGTGCACAAACATTAATTCAAGCAGGGCATCAGGTTCATGTTCAAAGAGGCGCTGGGATGCTAAGTGGTTTCTCAGACATGGAATATGAGAAGGTTGGTTGCTCCCTAGCTCCTGATATAGCTTCGGTTTATGCCTTTGCAGAAATGATTATAAAAGTGAAAGAGCCCATCGAAGAAGAATACAGTTTGATCCAGCCTAATCAATTGTTGTTTACTTATTTTCATTTTGCTTCTAGTAAAAAATTAACTGATGCTATGTTGGCCTCAAATGCAATTTGTCTGGCTTATGAAACTGTTGAAGAACAAGGGAAACTACCTTTGTTAATTCCCATGTCAGAAGTGGCAGGAAGAATGGCAACCCAAGAAGGTGCAAAATACTTGGAAAAACCTCAGGGTGGATTTGGGATCCTTTTGGGAGGTGTTACGGGTGTAAAACCTGCAAATGTTATGGTTATAGGTGGTGGAATAGCAGGGACAGAAGCTGCTTTAATGGCTGCAGGCCTGGGTGCAAATGTCACTATTTTTGACACCAATCTGGAAAGATTGCGGTATTTGGAGAGCACCATGCCCTCAAATGTTACCCCTATTTTTTCTAATCAATACACTCTGGAGGAAGAAATCCAGCATTCACATTTAATTATTGGAACGGTACTCATACCCGGTTCAAAAGCTCCAAAGTTAATACGAAAAGAAATGTTATCTAAAATGATGCCAGGTACGGTATTGGTTGACGTTGCTATTGATCAAGGAGGATGTTTTGAAACTAGTGAGCCCACTACTCATGACAACCCAATAAAAATAAAAGAAGGAATCATCCACTACGCGGTTACAAACATGCCAGGTGCTGTACCGAACACTTCTACTACTGCACTTACTAACGCCACTTTACAATATGCCCTTCAATTGGCAAATAAAGGATGGAAAAAAGCTTGTTCTGAAAATTCCGCTCTTTTGAAAGGGTTGAATATAGTTAACGGTAAGGTTGTTTATAAAGAAGTTGCAGAGGCTTTTGATTTAGACTATATTGAGCTTGAAACACTAATGTAATTTAATGATATTTTCTCCTAGGGGAATTAATTTATTCATATTCATAAAGCTGCCCTCTGCTTGGTGGTCTGGCGTGCGTGTTACTCAGTTAAACAACACTTTATGTGAGGTTAAGGTGAGGTTAAATTGGTTCAACAAAAATCCTTTTCGGTCTATGTTTTGGGCTGTACAAGGTATGGCTGCCGAACTTACTACAGGTGTACTTATTATGTTGGCTGCAAAAAAGCATAAGTGTAAAGTGTCTATGTTAGTATTAAATAATAAAGCTAGTTTTATGAAAAAGGCCAAAGGAAAAATTACATTTAGGTGTTCTATTGAGGATGAAATTGATCAAGCATTTGAAGAAATGATTAAAATAAAGGAGCCACAAACTCTTTGGTTGCGAGCAAAAGGTACAAATGAAAATGGAGAAATTGTATCACAATTTGATTTTGAATGGACCCTATTACTTAAAAATTAAATATTAATAATGAAACCCACTTTTATTAACGAATTAAACTTACCTGTAGTTGCTGCGCCTTTGTTTCTGATTTCAGGTCCACAAATGGTAATCGAATGTTGCAAGAATGGAATAGTGGGAACTTTTCCTGCATTGAATCAGCGAACTACAGAAGGTTTTGAATCTTGGGTAATCGAGATCAAAGAAGCTTTAAGTGCATTTGAAAAAGAAACGGGTAAAAAGGCTGCTCCTTTTGGAGTGAATTTGATTGTTCATCCTACTAATCCAAGAGTTATGCCTGATTTGGAAGTGTGTGTAAAACACAAGGTTCCATTAATTATTACTTCTCTTGGAGCGGTTTCTGATTTAGTTGACGCCGTGCATAGTTACGGAGGAATGGTTTTTCATGATATCATCAAAAGGCGTCACGCAGAAAAAGCTGCCGAAGCAGGAGTCGATGGGTTAATATTAGTAGCTGCTGGAGCTGGAGGACATGGAGGGACTATTAATCCAATAGCTTTAATCAATGAGATAAAAACCTTTTTTCATAAAGCAGTATTATTATCTGGCTGCATAAGTACAGGAAAAGACATCGCTTCCGCACTACAAATGGGGGCTGATTTGGCGTATATGGGCACCCGATTTATTAATGTAACAGAGAGTTTGGCAGATGATGCATATAAAGAAATGATCCTGCATTCTAAGGCGGAAGATATTGTCTATACTGCTGCTGTATCTGGGGTTCAAGCCAACTTTCTAAAACCCAGTTTAGAGGCTATGGGCATTACAGAAGAAATGTGGAAGCAAACCAAAAAGATTGATTTTGGAAGTGAATTGGATGCCGCTCAGGCAGAGGCTAAAGCATGGAAAACAATTTGGTCTGCTGGGCAGGGGGTAACGTCAATTGGCAGCATTTTATCTGTGAGTGAGTTAGTTTCCCAACTTCAGTCTGAATTTAAATCAGCATTGGAAGAACAGCAAGAGAGATACAAGAAGTATTTTAATTAATATCCGTTAGGTATTTAGTGATTACGCTTATCGTGTCAGTCGGTAAATCAACAATGCACTTCGCTGAATCAAGGCGTTCATTGTATTGAGATTCACTGTTTCCTGAGGCGTGTGTGCTCCAGATCCCATCGTACCCAAACCATCAATGCCGTCTGTAAAATCAGCGACAAAAGAAATGTCCGCAGCACCTCTTTTTAATGGGTCGTGGGGAAGTACCTCGCCGAGCTGTAAATCTTTACTAACCTGATTTAACTTTTCTAAAACCATTAGATTTCCTTCTGTAGGTTTCATTGCGGGATAACTATCAATAAATTCAATAGTTGCAGAAGTTTGTGGAAGGTTTTGAGAGACAATGGCTCTCATTTTAGCTCGGGCTTGTTCTTTTTGTTCTTCAGAAATGAAACGCAGGCCTCCATTTACCACAGCTTTTTGTGCTACGACATTTGATTTTCCAAAAACTGAACCACTGCTGGTTTGTTGGTCATAGTCAACAAAAGTACCTCCTAAAAGTGTACCTGGATTGAAGGTTAGAGATTCTTCTCCACGTACCTCCTCGTAAAAAGAGTTTAGAATTCTGCTCATTTCAAATATAGCTCCGGCTCCTACACGATCATTGAAAATTCCAGAGGAATGAGCCCTCTTGCCTTGTGTTTCTACTTTCCAGCCAGAGGATCCTCTTCTTGCAATGGTGGCGTAATTAAATCCAGAGGCTGTTTCAAATCCTAAAGCAATATCTGCAAACTTTCCCGCTTCAATCAGATCTTTTCGTGAGATGGATAATGGTTTTCCTGTACTCTCCTCGTCTCCTGTAAAGGCGACTGTAATTGTTGCATTGTCCAGAAGCCCCAATTCGTGAAGTGCTTTTAAAGCATAAAAAGCGATAACATTTCCCCCTTTCATGTCATTAGCACCTGGTCCGTATGCGATACTGTCTTTACGCTCAAAAGTTTGGAAGGGACTATTTTTTTCAAAAACGGTGTCCAAGTGTCCAATAATTAAAAGCTTTTTTCCTTTTTTTCCCTCAATAGATGCAAAGAGATGTCCCGCTCGATTCATATCTTTTGGCATTTCAATCCATTGGGTATCAAAGCCTATAGTGTTAAATGCTTCTTTAAATATCGATCCAACTTCCTGAACACCCTCTATATTTAATGTACCGCTGTTGATGTTGACTACTTTTTCTAAAAACGCAATGCTCTCCTCGTGATTTTTTTCAACCTGAGCGATAATTTTTCTTTCTAATCTGTTAAGTTTTTGACCATAGCCACTGAGATTGATTAATAAAAGGATAAGAAAAATAATTCGGTTCATTTTTTAAAAATTTTTAGTCAAAGACTTGACAATTTTATTATCGTTTAGAAATTCTTGTGCAATTACCTTTAGTGTTGTGTATAATGGTATGGCAATGATCATTCCTAAGGGACCCAAAAGTGTTCCCGAAGCGAGAATGACAATGAAGATCTCTAAAGGGTGAGATTTCACACTGTTGGAAAAGATCAATGGTTGACTAAAAAAATTGTCAATCAGTTGTCCTGCCAAGAAACCAATCATAACATAAAATGTTTTTGGGAGAATCACTGAACTGAAATCCGCTCCGATAAAACTACTCATGGTCAATAGCATCATAAGGATGGCACCTATTATGGGTCCTAAATATGGAATCAAATTCAGTAATGCACATAAAAAAGCAATAATAAATGCATTTTCAACACTAAATGCAGCAAGAACAATGCTGTAAATCAATAAAAGAATACTGATTTGGAATAATAATCCTAAAAAGTAACGAGAGAGAAGGTTTTTAATTTTTTCAATAGATTTTTCAACCCTTGCAGAGAGGGAGTCGCTAACTAAAACCAAAACTATACGTTTTTGAAGAGCACTGTCTTTTAAGAAAAAAAATAGAATAAAGACCACTGAAAAAAGACCAATCGTAAAACCACCTAGTAGTTCTAGAGCTTGATTTAGCAACTCCGGAAGGAGTCCAAAATTGACATTTTTAAAAAGATTATCGACCGCAAATTGTTGTTGCCAAAAACTATTGTCTAGTTGAAAATAAATACTGATTTCCTCAACCAAAGTGTCAATATTTGCTTTTAATAAGTCAACATCCAATAATGAAAGGTTTTCACCTTGCTGAATAAGTAGAGGCACAAATAATGAAAAAAGACTGATTAAAATTCCTAAAAGTACCAGTATGCTAATTGAAGTTGCAATGAGACTACGCAGCTTAATTCTTTGTATTAGAAATTGATTTATTGGACGACCAATTAGACTTACAACACCTGCAATAACAAGATATATTAGAAGAGTTTTGAGCTGGTAGAGTAACCATATAGCGAAACTAATCGCAGTAAGTTGAAGTACTGCCCAAATAATACCTTTGCTAATTTCTTTGGAATTCATAGGTTAAATATAGGAAAGTTTACCGCTTCACTATTTCAGTGCTTAAGAAAAAGTGTATGACAGCCAAGAAGTCCAGCGGTTTCTGTTCGAAAACGCTGAGAACCAAGGCTAACTGATTCTAGCCCCAATTTAGTTGCCAGTTTGATTTCTCTGGGGCTAAAATCCCCTTCAGGACCAACGAAAAGCATGATTTCATCACAGTTTAAAGCGTACTTTGACAGCTCTTTTTTTGGAGTGTTTTCACAATGGGCAATTAATGCTGGGAGTTTAATTTTACTGAGATGTTTTTCAAAAGAGATTAAAGGATTTATCTGGGGTAAGAAGAATTGTTGTGATTGTTTGAGTGCAGCAACAGCGATTTTGATAAACCGATCAATTTTCACCACTCTTCTTTCTGAATGATCACAAAGGACAGGAGTTATTGAGGTGATTCCTAGTTCTGTTAGTTTTTCAATCATCCACTCCATTCTATCATTACTTTTTGTAGGAGCGATTGCAAGATGGATTTTTCGATTAAGACGCTTGTGCTGGTGCGTTTCGGTTTTTTTGGCAATAGCCTTATGAGGAGACGTTTCAGTTAGGATACCTCTCCATTCAAGCCCCTTTCCGTTAGTTAAAGTAATTTGAGTTCCTTTTTCTTTGCGCAGGACTTTAACGAGATGTTTACTTTCTGTACGATCAAAAGTAAAATTCTCTGTATCCGTCGATATATTATGGTCAAAAAATAAAAGCATTCTAAAGGGTTAAACGTGCACTGGCTGGGTCAGAATAACTGCCATGTTTTTTTTGTTGAAGTAGATAATACCCTGCAATTCCAATCATTGCTGCATTATCTGTGGTAAAATCAAGAGGAGGAAGATAGAGTTGCACTTTTTTTTCTTTCGCTATTAAATTCAATTGATTTCTTATTTCTGAATTTGCAGCGACGCCCCCACCCACAACAATTTGATCTATTTTTTTTTCTTCAATGATTTTTTTAATCTTTTTAAGTATTATTTGAACTAAAGTGTATTGTAAACTAGCGCAGAGGTCATTAAGATTTTGCTTTATAAACTGAAGGTTTTTTTGTTCATTTTTATGAATAAAGTTAGTAAACGCCGTCTTTACACCACTATAGCTTACATTGTACCCCTCTAAAACTGGAATTGGAAAAGAAAAACGCTTGGCATCTCCATTCTGTGCTAATTTGTCGATTTCTGGTCCAGCTGGATAAGAGCGTCCCATACGTTTTCCGCATTTGTCAAAGGCTTCTCCTATAGCATCATCCAAAGTGGTACCCAGTAGTTCCATTTCAAAATACTCATTGACAAGAAGAAATTGAGTATGTCCACCAGAAAGTGTGATTCCTAGGAAAGGAAATTTGGGTGTTTGCATTCGCGTATCATCGATAAAATGAGCAAGGAGGTGGCCTTTCATATGATGAATAGGCAATAAAGGAAGGTTTAATCCCAATGCAAGCGACTTGGCAAATGCACTTCCTACCAGCAAGGATCCCAACAAGCCAGGACCTTGTGTGTAAGCGATGGCAGTTAATGCTTTTTTATCGATATTTGCTTCTGTTAATGCCTGTTGAACCACAGCGATGATTTTGGACTGATGGGCTCTTGAAGCGAGTTCGGGAACAATACCCCCGTACACCTTGTGAATCATATGTTGATTGGCAATACAATTTGAGAGTACTTTTCTGCCTTGAAGTACCGCTGCAGCAGTATCATCACAAGAAGATTCAATAGCCAGTATTATCTCGTTTTCGGGCAACATAATGCTTGATGAACGATACAAAAGTAAAATATTAGCATCAAAAAGAAGTATAAAATAGCGTTGATCCTTATCGGTAGCCTTACTTTGGTAGGGGTATTTTTCTTTGGGTTACTCTCTAATTCTTATATACAAACACGAATTGTTGAAAGTATTACAAAAAATATTGTAGAAGTAACCCAACAAAAATTTTCTTTTAAAAAGGTCCATGTTCGATGGAATGGTACATTGGAAATTCAAGATTTTTATCTAGAAGACCATCACAAAGACACCCTTTTGTATGTTCATACTTTGACAACCTCTTTGCTTGGCTATCCAAACATCAAAACCAGCAAATTGTCACTAACCAATGTTTTAGCTGAAGGGGTTTCTTTTAATCTAAAAAAATACAAAGGGGAAAAAAACCATTCCTTAAATGTCTTTTTAAATAAGTTGGAAAAAGACAATGAAGATCAAAGACTGGGTGCACTTAAAATTTCCTCTCTTAAATTAGAGCGATTCGTTTTTAGCTATTTGGATGAGAATGCCATTCAAGATACTATATTGCTGAAACCCTTAAATGCTGTTGCTGAAGCTTTTTCACTAGAAGGGAAAACACTTCAAATGCAACTTAAAAACCTAGAGGGAGAACTAATTGTGCCTATAAGAAAAAAACTAAGTGCCTCAGCATTATTAAGTTTTAAACCCGGGCAATTAAGTTTAAACCATTGGACGCTCTCAGCCGATAATAGTCATTTAAAAGGCAAACTTCTGTTGACTAGTCCCAATCAAAATTTTGAAAATTTTGTTTCTAAAGGAAAAATAAATCTAGAGATTTCTGAAAGTCATTGGGATTTTGCTACCCTTTTTCCTGAAAATTATAACCTAAAAAATATCCCTCCCTTGAAGGCGGTTTTTGATGTTCACGGACCAATATCTTCGATGAATATTGAAAATATTTTTCTCAAAAACCCACTCATCGATTTTAGAGGTAAAATAAAATCTAGCCACATTTTGGATTTGGAGACCATGAATTGGGAGGTAACCATTGACTCGCTTTTAATGAATCCAGACGAAATATACTCGTTACCAATATTACCGAATCAGTTGAGGAAACAGCTATCTCAGCTACCAGACATAAAACTAAAGGGTAAAACTACAATTACAAAAGATTCTATTGGTTTAGATGTTGACACTTCAAATTCTTGGGGGAATGTTGCTTTGCAGGCTAGATTGGGAAAGGGATTAATTAACAAAAACAACTCAGATAAAAGCTTTTCCTTTCAAGCGTATATTGATAAATTAAAAACAAAGAGTTTTGTCTCATCATCTTTACTCTTGCAATTGGGGGCAACCGTAAAAGCTCAGGGCAATCTTGGAAAAGAAAATGACCTTGCATTTTCTTGGAAAGTGAATGAAGGAAATTTGATTACTAAGAATGGCTTAATTGATGGAATTTCTTTAGAAGGAAGAATAGAAGAACAGGAATTTAGAAACACCCTTATTATCGATTCTGATCCTGTAGAATTAAAAAGTGATATCCTTCTCAGTTTTACAGATGAAATTCCAGTATTTACACTGTTGGCAAACATCAATAAATGGGATTTGAATTCGATAGGATTGAAATTTGGGGATGGAAAAAGGATTTTCAAAGGAGTTGTGCTGTCAAATTTTAAAGGAAGGATTTTAGATAGAGGCGAAGGGGAAATTAAAATTTCATCTGCATTTATTGAAAATGACAATCAAATTGTTGGTTTGAATCCCATTTCTATATTCAAGAAAGATGTTGGTTCATCTACACAGTTGACAATAGAAAATACGGATTGTATTTCTGGAGAAGCAAAAGGCGATTTTAAAATTTCCGAATTAAAAGCTTTGTTTTTAAACACGTTTCATCAAGTCTATCCTTTTCTCCCTCTAAGTCAAGTTACTCACCCTCAAGAGGTAAACTTTAAGCTCAATATTTATGAAAAGTTGCTGGATGCACTATATCCAGATTTATCAATTTCTGAAAACATTTCACTTAAAGGTAGTATTAATACAGAAAAATTGCCCAGTCAACTTTTACTGGATGCGCCATTATTGCGTTATAATGACATCCAATTTGAGCAGCTTCATTTTCAATTGAATACCAACAATCCACTTTACAATACATTTTTAAGTGTTGACAACATCTCTCATCCAGCATTCAATGGTAAAAGATTTAATATGATCAGTACTGAAGTTAACGATACTTTGTTTTTTAGATCTGAATTTGAAGCTGGTGGTGAAGGAGTTTCACTTTATGAAGCGAATTTTTATCACACAAAAGAATCTAAAGGAACTTCACATTTTGGTATCAAAAAATCTTCTATACCCATCGGTAAAGACACTTGGATTATCAATCCAAAAAACACAACACAACAAAAGATAAGTTATGTTCCCAATCAAAAAAAAATACAATTAAATAATCTCACAGCAGTTTCCGGTTCACAATCTATGGCATTTTCAGGGAATTACTTCAATTCAGAATCCTATACACTTAAGGCAAATTTAAAAAGGGTGCTTCTGGATCGATTGCTTCCCGACATAGCTGAGTTTCGAATCGCAGGAAAAACAGAATTTAATGCATTAATAAACCGTTCTGAAAAAGATAACGAACTCAATATTTCTGCTGCTATTGAGTCTCTGACAATCAACGAACAGCCTTTAGGAAATCTGATTTTTGTCAGTAAAGGAGATACAGATTTAAACACCTATGCAGCCAATCTAAATTTGATTGAAAATGCAGTTAAAAAAATTGAACTAAAAGGATTTTGGAAAGGGTTAGTAACGCCCAATTTAAATTTTAATATAAAGATCGATGAATTGGATTTATCTTTTTTATCTCCATTAGGTAAGAAGGCATTGAATAAGATTAGGGGAGACATACAAGGAGAGTTCAATTTATGGGGTCCTTTGGATGCCTTGCAACAAAACGGCAGTTTAACTTGGACAGACGGGGGGTTTGCGATTCCTTATCTCAATATTGATTTCGATGTGGCTCAATCTACAGTACAATTGAGTAATCAGAGTTTTTTGTTTGATGCTCTTGAAATAACGGATTCTTCTGAAGGTACAGTGGCAGAAATTAATGGAAATTTTTCACACAATAATTTCAAGAATTGGTTTGCAGATCTTGATATTTCTTCAGATCGAATGCTTTTACTTAACACTCAAAAAAAGCCAGAATCCTTATTTTTTGGTTCCGGTTTTTTAGACGGGAGTGTCCGTTTAACAGGGCCAACCAAAGCATTGAATATTTCTATTGAAGGGTCAACAGAAGAAGGAACTTCAATTAAAATCCCATGGTCGGATAGTTATGGATTATCAGACACTTCTTTTGTAACATTTATTGATAAGAATAATAGAAATAAGAATACAGCTCATAATACCATAAATGTATTGCAGGACGTAAAAGGATTGGAATTAGATTTTGAATTAGATGTAAACAATAAAGCCTCTGTAGAGATTGTAATAGATCAAGAAACAGGAAGTTACCTGAATGGTCGAGGGGCGGGGAATCTTTTCATGGAAGTAAATACCAAAGGCAAATTCAATATGTGGGGAGATTTTATTACGTATGATGGAATCTACAATTTTAAAAATCTTGGGGTAATTGATAAAAAATTTGATGTCAAGCCAGGAGGAAGTATTGTTTGGGAAGGTAATCCACTAGAAGCTCAAATGGATTTAGAGGCCATTTATGAAGTTCCTGGTGGCGCCAATCCAGCACTTTTACTGGACAATCCAAATTTTAATAAAAGTATACCTACAGAAGTGTTAATTCGTTTGCAAGGAAATCTTTTAAAACCCGACGATCCTATTTTTGAAATCGATTTCCCAAATACCAGTGGCACTGTAGCCTCTGAAATAAATTACCGTCTTTCGGATCCTCAAAGAAGTCAATTGCAAGCAATATCATTGTTGTCACAAGGTATATTTATAAATGAAGTCAGTGTTTCTATGCAGGGGATTACAAATAATCTTTATCAAAAAGCCTCTGATATTGTTAGTAACCTCATAGGTGAAGAAAATGATAAATTAAAAGTTGGGGTCGATTATTTACAAGGAGATAAAAGCGCACTATTGGATATAGCCACAGAGGACCGTTTGGGCTTTACACTATCAACTAAAATTAGCGATAAGATTCTTTTAAATGGTAAAATTGGGGTGCCGGTAGGTGGGATAGAACAAACACTTATTGTCGGAAATGTTCAAATTGATTTTATTTTAAACGAAGAAGGTACTTTAAGAGCAAAGGTGTTTAATAAAGAAAATGAATTTCGTTACATAGGAGATGAGCTAGGATATACACAAGGTGTAGGACTTTCATATGATGTTGATTTTAATACATTCAAAGAATTAATCAATAAAATTACTTCCCAGAAGGTGCCCTCCAAAGAAGTTGGAAGTGTCAGCCCATTTTCTGAAAATCCACCACTTATAAAATTTGTGGAAAAGAATTGAATCAAACAATATCACTTTTTTTATAAAATTTATTTTCCCATTAGTCTACTGTGAATTTAATAGTTAAATTTGCAAAGAAGCCAAGAAAATGAGTATTTCGATAAAGTGTATTGGTGTTTTAACTTCAGGCGGTGATGCTCCAGGTATGAATGCTGCTGTAAGAGCAGTTGTGCGTACATCCTCTTTTTACAACATAAAATGTGTAGCAATTTACAAGGGGTATCAGGGTTTGATTGATAATAACACAAAGGTCATGAACCCTAGAAGTGTAAATAACATTATCAATAAAGGAGGTACTATTTTGAAGTCAGCTCGTTGTCTTGAATTTAGAACTCCAGAGGGAAGAAAAAAAGCATTTGAAACCATTGAAAAACAAAATATCGATGCACTTGTTGTTATAGGTGGTGATGGATCTTTTACTGGAGCTATGATTTTCCAATCTGAGTTCAAGATTCCTGTGATTGGAATTCCCGGTACTATAGATAATGATATTTACGGGACGTCACATACCTTGGGTTACGACACTGCGCTCAATACAGTAATAGATGCAATAGATAAAATTAGAGATACTGCGATCTCTCACAACAGACTTTTTTTTGTAGAGGTAATGGGAAGAGATGCAGGCCATATCGCATTAAACACAGGAATAGGTGCAGGTGCAGAAGAAATTCTTATTCCTGAGGAAAATATGGGATTGGAGCGTTTACTAGATTCTTTAAGTAGAAGTGAGAAGTCAGGAAAATCTTCAAGTATAGTGGTTGTTGCAGAAGGAGATAAGACTGGAAAAAATGTTTTTGAAATAGCTGAATATGTCGAAAAAAACCTGCCGCATTACGAAGTGCGTGTTTCTGTTTTGGGACACATGCAACGAGGGGGAAGCCCAAGCTGTTTTGACAGAGTTCTGGCTTCAAGAATGGGAGTCCAAGCAGTAGAATCACTTCTAAATGGAGACTCTAATGTTATGGTAGGACTTAAAGAGGATAAAATGATTCTTACTCCTCTTGATAAAGCAATAAAAGGAAAGTCTAAAATCAATAAAAACCTTATTCGAGTATCAGACATCCTTTCAATTTAATAATTAATTAAAACACATAAATAATGGCAATCAAAATTGGAATCAACGGATTTGGAAGAATAGGACGATTAGTTTTTCGTTCTGCAATGAAGCAAGACGATGTTACCGTAGTTGGAATTAATGATTTATTAGACGTTGATCATCTTGCATATCTTCTCAAATACGATTCTGTTCATGGTAAGTATGATGGAACCATAGAGGTTAAAGGATCAAATTTGGTAGTAGATGGGCAAACAATAAAAATATCAGCAGAGAGAGATCCAGCAGCGATAGGTTGGGGTGCCTTAAACACCGATGTGGTTGCAGAATGTACAGGTATTTTTACAACTCTTGAAAAAGCCCAATTACATATAGATGGTGGAGCGAAAAAAGTGGTTATTTCTGCTCCCTCGCCAGATGCACCTATGTTTGTAATGGGTGTAAATCACAACGAAGTCCAAGCAAGCCAAAATATTGTTTCCAATGCATCCTGTACTACAAACTGTTTAGCTCCAATTGCTAAAGTTCTGAATGATAATTTTGGAATAGAAGAAGGCTTAATGACCACTGTACACGCTACAACTGCTACTCAATTTACAGTAGACGGTCCTTCAAAAAAAGATTTCAGAGGAGGTAGAAGTTCTCTTGTTAATATTATGCCCGCATCTACAGGTGCTGCTAAAGCGGTTACAAAAGTTATTCCTTCACTTGTAGGAAAGCTTACTGGAATGGCATTCAGAGTCCCTACTGCCAATGTTTCTGTAGTAGATTTGACCGTGCGTTTGTCCAAAGAAACCTCCTACGATGAAATCAAGTCTGTGATGAAAAAACACGCTGAAACTGATTTAAAGAACATTTTAGGATATACTGAAGAAGATGTAGTTTCTCAGGATTTTGTTGGAGATGTTCGTACTTCTATTTTTGATGCAGGAGCAGGTATGGAGTTAAATTCAAAATTCTATAAAATCATTTCATGGTATGATAATGAATGCGGTTATTCGAATAAGCTTATCGATCTAGCAAAACACATAAATCAACTCTAACAAACAGTCTGTATAGATGATTTTAGTAGTAGACAGTGGATCGACTAAAACGGATTGGATCGCCGTCGACGGTGATGGCAATATTTTGTTTTCTACTCAGACACTCGGTTTAAACCCTCAAGTACTTTCAAGTGATATTCTAAGGGAACGTATAATTAATAATTACGACCTTTACCAAAACAGAGAAAAAGTTACACACCTCTATTTTTATGGAGCAGGATGTGGGGTCGATTCTCCTCAACAAAGAATTAGAAAGGTTTTTGACGAAATCTTCACTGAAGCCGACATTGTAATTAAAGAAGATACTTATGCTGCTGTTTACGCTGCTTCTAGACCCAATGAAAAATCTATAGTTTGTATTTTAGGGACAGGTTCCAACTGTACCTATTTTGACGGAAAAGAAATCGAACAACGGGTCACTTCTTTAGGATATGTACTCATGGACGAGGCCAGTGGAAACTTTTACGGGAAGCAGCTCATCCGCAGTTATTATTTTAATTCCATGCCCAAAGAGCTTGCGAAAAAATTTGAAGATGAGTATGACCTTACACCCGATACTATTAAGGAAAACATTTATCGCAGAGAAAATCCAAACGCCTATTTGGCTAGTTTTTCTAAATTCTTAATTGAACACAAAGACAATCCCACCTTCCAAAAGATCATAGAGAATGGATTGGAGCGTTTTATCGATCATCAAATTCTTCAGTTTAGTAATGCAAGAGAAATTCCGATTCATTTTATTGGATCCATATCCTTTTTCTTAAAAGAAGAAACAGAACGGGCGTTAAAAGCAAAGGGGCTAAGAATGGGAAGAATTGTTAAAAGACCTATAGATGAACTTGTGAAATACCACATTAAACTTCTAGAAGAAGGAAAATAGTTTTATTTAACAGCAATCACAGAAATTTCAATTCGAACGTTTTTGGGCAAAGTTTGAACTGCCACTGTCTCTCTAGCAGGAGCTGTTTCATTGTCAAAATAAGCACCATATACTTGATTGACTTCACCAAAATTATCCATATTGTCAAGATAGATAGAACTTTTAACTACATTTTCAAAACTCATATTTGCGGCTTCCAGTATGGATTTAAGATGTTCCATGACCAATTGAGTTTCTTCTTTGATAGTTCCAGAGAAAAGTTCCATAGTAGAGGGTATCAAAGGGATTTGCCCTGAAACATAAAGAGTATTTCCCACTTTTATGGCCTGATTATACGGACCTATAGGTGCTGGAGCATTTAGTGTAGTTATGATTTCTTTTTTCACTTTTTGTCTTTGCTTAAAAATACCACTATTTATCGGGTTAATAACTTTTATTTGGTTCACTTTGCTTTTCATATTTGATATCACTCAACAAACCTGATTTAATTCCGATAAAAAAGTTCCATGAAGCTCGATCACTAAATGGAACCCAACTAAAATTTAATCGCCAACTGTTCAAATCGCGATCAAAGCGCAACTGTGTGTATGTAAATCCTTTTCCTTTAAAGTCGTAACCAGAAGAAACACCCACCTTCCATTTTGGGGTTAAATCGACGTTACCAGAGAACATAAGGGAATTATTCGAAAAGTCGTTTTGGCCTCTATTGTTATTGTATGTTAAAGAATAAGCAAGGGTTAGATTCCAAGGAATTTTAGATTGATAACTGGGGTATTTTGGTGGTGGATCACTATTTTCATTATTCATTCTGCGATCAGAAAAATCTTCTGCTCTTCCAAAAAGATCGTCGTCACGACCCCCACTTGATGTTGATTCTCTTCGGTTGAGCTCATTTTCATTTTTATTGTTACTATCCCCCTCAAGTTGGGAACTTGAAAAAGAATAATTCATATTTACATTTGCACTGGTAAGTCTTAATAATCCCCCTCCATTGGCAATATGATAGGTGTTGATTCTTACTTTATTTTCATTTAATGTGTAGGGATCTAATGTTGCTCCTACATTAACACTCATTTTATTTTTTAATAATGAAAAGCCAGTACCCATTCTTACGGGACTCCATCTCAGTGAATCTGCAGCAAAATTATGAGAGGTAGAAATATTTAAATTGTTAAGTAAAACGACCTTTTTTGGCCCTTTTGCTGTACTGTCTTTATCTCGAACTTTAGCCTCAAAATTATTTCCTAGACTGATGGACATATTGTTTGCTAAACTCCTACTAGGAACTCCAAATAAACTGTTTTGATAGCGTGTGTATTCTGCTGTATTACCCTCTGCATCTACTATGTAGGTATCATAATATTGTTCGAAACTGGGTCTATTTGAATAGCCAATACTGGGTCTTAGTGTATGTCGAATGGATTGAATTTTTTTATCTTCACCAAAATTCACGGTTCCATAGATCGTGGTTCCCAATGAGGCACTTAAATTGTATTGTCTAAAAGCACCTATTTTTCTAATGGTGTCTTTAACTATCCCAACTTCTTTTGAAAAGTCAGAATAGCGTACCGTATTTTGTGTCCAAACTTCCTCATAATTTGCACTGGTAGACAAACTCAAGTATTTAAATAGCTTAAAGTTGGTACTTAGGGGTATGGAATGTTTCATGCCCGTTTTGGCATTGTCAAACATAGTGGGACCAAAGAGAGCATCTTCTGTTGTAATTATACGGTTTTCTGCCCGGCCTGAGTATTGAAAATTTATATTTTGAAAAAAACCTTTCTTAGCTCCTACCTTGGGAGCGAAAGGAAAGATACGTTCCATTGTAGCTTGAAAAGTGGGTAGAGTTAGGTTCACAGATTTCGATTGGGAGTTTTGAGACATTGCTGTTGTAAGTGAGATATTGACCCTTGGATATTCGGGGAAGGATTTTGAGTATGAGATCGAAGAACTCAAATTGTTATTTAGAAAGTTGGGTGAGTTAAGTTGGTTAATGGATTGTCTGTAATAATCACTACTACCAAAATTTACAGAGGCTGAGAAAGTGGAATTTGGGCTTGATTTAGGGTCTTTTGAATGGGACCATCGAACATTGAAAACAGTTGATTTTGAGTAGTTTGGTAGCCCTCGTGATTCATTGATTAAATTTTCGTATCGGAAACTAAAATTTCCTCTGTATTTATAGCGAACATTGTATTGAGAGTCTCCTCGAAATCCATAGCTTCCATTTGTGTAATAATCTGCAATTAACGAAAGATCGAAATAATCAGATAAAGCAAAATAGTACCCTCCGTTTTGTAAATAATATCCTCTGAGATTACTTTCTCCTATTGAGGGAATAATAAATCCGGATTCTTTTGTTTGTGAAGAAGGGAAATAGGCAAATGGAAGTCCTACTGGAGTTGGAACATCCGCAATAAACATATTGGTAAAACTAGTGATGATTTTACCGCCAGGAATAATCTTTCCTTTTCTAACTTTAAAGTAGTAATCAATACCTTCTTCATCATTTCCTAACAATTTTCCCGCAGTACTGACACGGGCATCTTTTAAATAATAAACAGAATCATTTTGTTTTTTGGTGAGCGCAGCAAAAATATCCATTCCATTTTGACCGGATTTGGAATTCCAGATCAGGGCTTTTTGAGTGTCAAAATTAAATCGAATGGAATCCGGATTAACTTCATTATTAGCTTGTTTGAAATAGGGGTATTGTACTAAAACCGAATCAACTTCTATTCTTCCAGCATTGACTTCATTTGTTTGGTAGTCCAAAATAATAATTCCAGCTCGAAGTTCTATGTCCTGGTAATAGAGTTCTGCCTCATTGTAGAGGATTAATTTATTTTCTTTGCGGTTGATACGTACACAGTCTATGGCAGTATATTTAACTTTGGATAGTAGGAGGGGTTTTTTAGAACTTGGTTTAATACTGTCTAATAATGCTTTTTCAGGATTTTGATCTTGGAGTTCTTGTCCAAAAGAGAACAGTGTTCCAATGAAAAAGAATAATGAAGCAATATGATAAAACTTTGTTTGCAAAGCGATAAACCCTAAATTTGTTTTATATGGTTTAAACTATCAAAATTAATGATATTTTTAAGGATGTATCAACATTTTAAGTCTTATTATGAAACAGTAATAAACTCTTTTAAGAAGCTGAATTTGCTTTTATTGTTTGTATTTGTAGTTTACCCCTCTGGAATTGATCTTTTTGCTCAAGACAAACCTTTTGTTGTAGTCCTGGACGCAGGTCATGGAGGACATGATTCCGGAAATAGAGGAAATGGATATTTTGAAAAGAATATTGCACTTAGTATCGTATTAAAGATTGGCAAGTTATTGGAGAATAAATCAGGTTTTAAGGTAATTTACACTCGCAAATCTGATGTATTTGTTGACTTGATAGATCGAGCCAAGATCGCTAACAGGGCAGATGCAGACTTATTCCTCTCTATCCACTGCGATGCATTCACCTCTTCTAAAGCCTTTGGTGCAGGTACTTTTGTTCTAGGATTGCACGAAAATGAAAGAAATTTCAAGGTGGCTCAAAAGGAAAATTCTGTAATTTTTTTGGAGAAAGATTATGAAAAAAACTACGATGGGTTCAATCCCAATGACCCAGAGTCTGTAATTAGTTTGATCTTGATGCAAGAGACTTATCTCGATCAGAGTATAGCAGCGGCAAGTAGTATTCAAAAGAGTTTTGTTAATAATTTGAGTCGAAAAGATCGAACCGTAAAACAAGCTGGATTTATAGTATTAAAGTACACCTATATGCCTAGTGTTTTGGTAGAAACAGGTTTTTTGACCAATGCATCAGAAGGAGCTTTTTTGAATTCTAGTAAAGGGCAGAACAATATGGCTGAAGCAATTGCAAGGGCTGTAATTGACTATAAAAAAGAACGCGATGCGAGTTTTCAAACCACTTCACTTGTTCCTAATATTAATTTAGACAATTCTGTTTCTGACACAAAATCAGAGATTGTATTTAAGGTCCAAATTGCTGCCGCCAAAAAGAAATTGCAACTTGCTCCTTACAATTTCAAAGGATTGACTTCGGTATCTAGAGCTAAGTCTGGAAAATTATATCGATACTATTATCAAGAATGCAGGTCCTATGATTTAGCAAAACAGTATCTTGAAGAAGCTCAAAACAGCGGATTTAAAAGTGCCTTTATCGTGGCTTTTGATGGTGAAAAAAAAATAACAATTGATGAAGCACTGAGACTTTTAAAATGATGCTGTTCAAGAAATTATTTCTAAATTTGTGATGCACCTTTAAAGAACAATTATTTTGAATCTTTCTCGTGAATTAAAAACAGCCATTCTTGTTTTAAGCTGTTGTCTAATTTTCATTTTTGGTTTTAGCTATCTTAAAGGAAGCTCGTTATTAAATCAAGAAAAAATTGTTCATACCTTATACCAAGACGTAGAAGGCTTGGTGATAGGAGCAAACGTTACCATCAGTGGAATGAACGTAGGCAAGGTTAAAAAAATAGATTTTGATGAAAATTACGAAAAAATTAAGGTGACTTTTAGCTTGCGTGAGGATTTGTCTTTCTCAGATCAAAGTGTAGCACAGCTTTATGAGGCGGGCCTTATTGGCGGAAAAGCCATATCAATTCTTCCTAAATACGACTCCACTAATGTCGTCCAGACGGGAGCCGTTTTACCCTCAGAAATTAAACCAGGATTAACAGAATTGGTTAATCAGCAGATTGCTCCCTTACAAGATAAGATAGAGGGCCTGTTAACTTCAGCAGATTCTTTATTCGCAGGGGTTAGTAATGTGATGAATTATGATTCTCAAAATAATCTCAAAGCAACCTTGGAAAGTTTCGTAAAAACTGCAGAGAATCTTAATGTAATTACTTCACAAGTAAAACGTATTGTAAAGGTTAATGAAAAGGGATTGAATAGTACTTTAAATAATTTGGAAAAAGTAAGCGGAAACCTGAGCCAAATTACGGATTCGCTATCTCAACTACCTC
>Ga0181582_10000085_pt1 | contig 53038 bp, 58 predicted proteins | sample 071ome_32_FD_132438 | JGI IMG/M metagenome (GOLD analysis project Ga0181582, IMG submission 132438) | Coastal salt marsh microbial communities from the Groves Creek Marsh, Skidaway Island, Georgia - 071405AT metaG (megahit assembly) | ecosystem: Environmental > Aquatic > Marine > Intertidal...
AGCAACGCTATGGACACCGCCTGGACACAGAGGGCGAGCTCGTCAACCTGCGCCTGGCAGCCAGACATGACAAGCCCGCACCGGTGCTGGCCAGCTTCAAGGCTGATCCCGTGAAGGATGAACCCCGTTTCGCCACATTGGTCGGGATCGACCAGCCGGTCCCTCTCGTGTTGCGCAGCGCCTTGCCTGCCGGTCAGACACTTGCCGGACCCGCCCTGATTACCGAGCACAATGCCACCACCTGGCTGGCGCCAGGCTGGACCGCCACGCCGGACACCTGGGGCAACCTGATGCTGCACAGGGTCTGAAAGGGGAATTTTCACCGCATCACACGGTCCTGTTTCCACACACCTGCTGTCAAAAGTATTCAGGGCGTATTCAGCAAGGTTTTGCCAGAATCAGGCCCCTGACAAGGCAGGGAATATTTGCCTCAAAACGGTTGACCTTAAGACCTCGAAGGCGGAGGATAGACGGTTCATTTACCGCCTCAAAACCGCGAAAACAGGCACTTTCAGCCGATTTGAAAGCGCGTTTCACATCAGACCGGGCGAAGAGTGAGCGGAGGAAGTACGACAGATGAAACACACAATCAAATGGCATGAATTCAGGGCTCAAATAGCCCCGGTACTGGTCTGTGCCACCATCACGGCCCTGGTGGGTTGCCAGTCTTCTTCCAGTTCGTCATCGTCCTCAAGCATGCCCAGTATGCCGAGCTCGTCCAGCTCGTCCAGTTCATCGGCACCGAGCATGCCAAGCACCTCGTCCAGCAGCATGCCCAGCTCTTCGCCCAGTATGCCAAGTTCCTCATCAAGTATGCCCACCGCAAGCAGCAGTTCGAGCTCTTCGAGCAGCTCCAGCCAGTCCAGCAGCTCGAGCTCCTCAAGCAGTTCAAGCCAGTCAAGCAGTTCGTCCAGTTCATCCACTGCCAGTCAGTCTGACAGTGGCTCATCAAGTCCCGCTGGCAGCACAGCTTCCAGCAGTGGCGGTTTTGAATCATCACCGCAGGTGGCTGGCAGCCAGGGGCAGACCGGCACCAGCAGCCAGAATTCGGGCATGGACAACGGCCAGCAGAGCAGCCAGCAAAGTGGCGGGATGCAAAACGGGTCGCAGAACGGCAGTACCGGAACATCGGGATCCCAGGCCGGCGGCTTTGAAACAGCCGGCAGCGGTTCAGAATCAGGCGGCGGCTTTGATACCCAGGGCGGCAATGGCAATGAAGGCGATGATCCCTTTGCCGACCTCTCAGCCGGCAATGGTCAGGTAATGACTGCTGCCGAACGCCGTGCGGCGCTCGATGCCCGGCTCAACGAAGGCTTTGCCGAATTCGACGGCATGATTCTTGGCGAACGTGAGCGGGTACAGGCTGACGCCGATGAGGCCGGTAGCGGGGTGATGTCTGGCACGGGTGGTGGCGGTGGTGGTGACCGGGATGGATCCGGTAACGCGGGCAATGGGCCCTTGATTATCGCCTCTGCTCCACAGGGCTCAACTGGCGGTGGCATCATGCCGGCAGGCAACGTCAGCCGGGAAGGGGAGTTTTCCAATACCCAGCAGGAAACCTTTCCGATTCCGGATGATATCCCGCCGGGAGCCAACGATGACGTTGTGGCCAGGCAGCTCCGTGAAGCCGCGATGAACGAACCCGATCCCGAACTGCGGGAAAAACTCTGGGATGAATACCGTGCCTATACAGGCATCGGTCAGTAGCATGATTACGTATAACAATATTCATTAACACCAAACACTGAACATTGCAGAGAGAATGAAAGGTATCCTAACCATGAACAGGTTATTTCAACCGCTAATCATTGCCATCATGCTGGCGGGTGTGACCTGTTGTGCAACGCAGACTGTCAAAAGCACCACCTTTACGCCGGTCGTAACCGACAGCAGCCCGATCGTCGAGGATGAACTGCTGGATGTAGGCATCGCCATCTTCCAGCCCGGTCTTGATGACATTCCCAGCAACCGTGAAGAGCTGACCTTTTCCGACGTACGCATGGCCGAAACCTATTTCACCTCGTACCACCTGGCCGAGGCCATGCAGAACAGCGGCAACTGGGGTGTTGTTCGCGTGGTCCCCGGCGACCTGTCCAGTTCCGATGTCGCCGTGAGCGGCACCATCCTGCAATCCGATGGGGAAACCATGAAGGTGGAGGTCAACGTCAAGGATTCCACCGGCAAGACCTGGATCAACAAGGAATACGAGGAGGTGGTCAGCAAGTACAGTTATGACCCCCGTATGCGCCGCAGTGAAGATGCCTTCCAGGGCCTGTTCAACAAGATTGCCAATGACATCCTGGCGTACAAAAAACGCAACATCGACCGGGAGGACATTCTGAATATCCGTACCGTGTCCGAATTACAGTTTGCCCGTGACTTTGCACCACAGGTATTTGATGAATACCTGGCGGAAGGCCGCAACGGCCTCATTGATGTCAAACGCCTGCCTGCAGACAACGATCCCATCCTGGCCCGCATCGACAATATCCGCGAGCGTGACTACCAGTACGTGGATGCCCTGCAGGATTACTACTCGAACTTTGTTCGCCAGATGGACACGCCCTACACCGAATTCCGCCGCCTCAGTTACGATGAGGTCATGAAACTGGATAGACTGCAGGCCGATTCCCGCCGCAACATGATCATGGGCGTGGCCGCCATCATCGGCGGCATTGCAGCGACTCAAAGCAACAATGCCGCGACCTATTATTCGTCTCCGGTCATCATTGCCAGCGGCGGCTGGCTGATCAAGGATGCTTTTGACAAGGGCGATGAGCGCCAGATGCATGTTGAGGCCCTGGCCGAGCTGGGCAACTCCCTGGAAATGGAAATTGCTCCCCAGACTATCGAGCTGGAAGAACGCACTATTACCCTGACCGGTTCCGTGGAAGCCCAGTACGACCAGTGGCGTGAAATCCTGGCTGATATCTATGCCAATGAAACCGGGGAGGTCAGCAGCTCTTCCGTCCAGTGAACCCTGAATCAGGATTTTCACCACATGAGAGCAGCACGTCATGGCCGATTCAGATTTTGACAAGATCACGCCTGCCGACCTGAACCTGTCCGGCAAGCCGTCCCCGGACCAGCCCCCGCCATTTACGCCGTCACCCACGCTGGGGGTTGAAGAAATCCAGCGCAGCGACGTGGAGAAAAAGAAGCAGTCAGCCATCCTGGCGGGCATTTTTGCCCTGTTGCTGGTGCTCGTGCTCGGCGTGATTTTTGTCCTGCCAAAATTCATCTCTCCCCCGGACCCGGCGACAGCCAGCGTGGTGGTGGTCACAGCACCCTCTGACACGGCTGCCCCTGTAAACCAGGTATCGCCCTTCGAGGAAGCTCAGAAACTGCGCCAGCGTGAGACTGCCCAGAATATCCTGGCTCAATTGCTCGACCTGCAGGAAAGCCTGGAAAAACAGGAGGCCAACAAATGGGCTGCCGCCGATTTTGAACGGGTTTTCGGGTTTGCCGCTGATGGTGACGAAGCCTATCGCAACCAGGCCTTTATCGATGCCGCCGCGTTTTATCAGCAGGGGCTCGATATCCTCACCCGTCTTGATAACGGCCTGCCGGAAACCTTTGCCCGTTTTGTCGAGACCGGCCAGCAAGCCATCCTTGATGGACATCCGGAAGCCGCCGAAGCAGCCTTCAGTACAGCTGTACTGATCAATCCTGCGAGCGAGGAAGCCGTCACCGGCTACGACCGTGCGCAGAAACTGGCCGAAGTGCTGGGCATCATCGCCCAGGGTGAAGCCCTGCATCAGCAAAACCTGTTCGAGGAGGCCAGAACCTTCTATCAACAGGCCCTGGCGGAAGATCCGGATCATGCCGGTGCCCAGGCCCTGCTGCGCCAGGCCAATACCGACATCCTCAACCGGGATTTTTCTGCTGCCATGTCACGGGGCTTCAATGCCTTGTCTGAGGACAATCCCGACGCAGCAGAGGCGGCCTTTCGTGATGCCCTGGCGCTTAAACCTGATTCTCCCGAGGCCACGGCAGCCCTGGAGCAGACTGTCAGTGCCATGACCATGAGCGCTATCAATGTCCACCTGGATGCGGCGCGTACCTTTGCTGCACAGGAGCAATGGACCAGTGCCCTGGACTCCTATGACCAGGCGCTGGCCATAGACTCCAACCTGGTTTCAGCCCGTGAAGTACGCAGTGATGCCAACAGCCGCAACAACCTTGACCGCTATCTGGAAACCATCAACAACAATCCACTACGCCTGGCAGAGAACACGGTCTACCAGCAGGCACTTGGCGTCTATAACGAAGCGGTGAAAATTCCAGGCAACTGGCCTCGCCTTGATGGCCAGCTCACCACCATGCGGCAGTTTCTGGAACGTGCCACCGAACCGGTGACAGTAAGATTGCAATCCGATGGCCTGACCCGGGTCACTGTCTACCAAGTTGGTGAGCTTGGACAGTTCACTGCCCAGGAACTCTCACTGACACCCGGGGCCTATGTGGCTGTTGGCATTCGCGAAGGTTACCGTGATGTCCGGGAAGAATTTGTCGTGGGCTTTGATGGCCAGTCTCCTGTCGTTACCGTACAGTGTGTCGAAGAAGTGCTGTAATCGAGAGGCAGTGACTCCAGATGTCTGAAGACAAACACAATGCGCCGGTAACCGGCCCCGACGGAGCGAACGGGCCGATCACGCCCATAGATTTCACGCCGGTTGATCATTCCGCCAGCTCGTTTTCCTTCAGACCCAGCCCTGCCAAAATCCTGCTGGGCAGCATCCTGATGGTTTTCGCTGTAGCGGCCTGGTTTGTGCTTTCAGCCCGGTCGGTCTTTCTGGATGTATCGCCTGTCACCAGTATCGTCAACGTCAACAGCCCCCTGGCCGTCAGGATCGGTCCCCGCTATCTGGTCCTGGAAGGCGGACTGCCCATCACGGTCACTGCCGAAGGGTATTACGACCTCGACACGACACTGACAGTGACAGATCAACAGGCCCAGACCTTTATTATCGACATGCAGCCCCTGCCCGGTTTTCTGACCGTGACCGCCGGCGAGCTCGCAGGCGCAACCGTGACTGTGGATGGCAATGACTTGGGGCAGACCCCTCTGGTTGATCTGGAACTGGCAGCAGGCAACCACCTGGTGAGTGTCTCCATGGACCGCTACGAAAACTTCCAGACCGAAGTGGTCATTGAGGGTCGTCAGACCCGCCAGGATCTCTCCGTAAACCTGTTGCCTGCCTGGGCCGATGTCAGTTTCAGCACCAGCCCGGCCGGCGCCATGGTCACTGTCGATGGCGTCGATATCGGACAGACTCCACTGGTTGCCGAAATACTGGAGGGCCAGCATGAAGTCCTGGTCAAACTGCCAGCCCACAAAGCCTGGACAGATACCATTGATGTCATCGCCCGGGAAGAGTTTCTCATACCTTCCATCACGCTTGAACAGGCGGATGGACTGGTACTTCTGCAGTCTACACCAAGCAGGGCCAATGTCACTCTCGATGGTGTTTTTCAGGGCCAGACACCGATAGAGCTTACAGTGCCGCCTGGCACCTCTCATAACCTGCGCTTCTTCCTGAACGGCTATGAAGCAGCCAATCGCAGTATCACCACACGGCCTGAAGAAGAAGCGTCACTGCATGTCACCCTGGACCCCATTCTCAGCTCGGTGGAAATCACTGTCGTGCCCGAGGATGCCGAACTCTTTGTCAATGGCGAGTCCCGCGGTACAGGCAATCGCACCATTGAACTGCTGGCTGCCAGTCAGACACTGGAATTCCGTCGCGAAGGCTATGTTACGTACACCACTGAATTCGTCTCCAGGCCAGGTCTTGCCCAGAAGCTGGATGTCAGAATGAAGTCCCTGGAACAGCAGCGCCTGGAATCCATCAAGCCGATGATCACCAATGCCAGCGGCCAATCCATGAAGCTGATCTATCCCGGCAACTTCCAGATGGGCGCTTCCCGCCGCGAGCCCGGACGTCAGGCCAACGAAATCCTGCGCAATGTCAGCCTGAACCGGCCTTACTATTTATCCCTGATGGAAGTGACCAATGCCGAGTTTGCCAAATTCGACAGTGAGCATTCCTCGGGGGTCGTCGAAGGCAGGACGCTAAGCAACAACAACCAGCCCGTGGTCAGGATTACCTGGGAACAGGCCGCCCTGTTCTGCAACTGGCTCAGTGACCAGGAAGGACTGCCACATTTTTACAACACTGAAGGTGACAAGGTCACCGGCTTCAATGCCAGCAGCATCGGCTACCGCCTGCCCACCGAAGCCGAATGGGCCTGGGTGGCCAGGGTGGAAAGCGATCCCAACAGCCTGCTGAAATTTCCCTGGGGGCCGGAACTGCCACCGCCTGCCAATCACGGTAACTATGCCGACATCGCCGCCGGCGTTTACCTGGGCAGAATCATTGCCAATTACAATGACGGCTATCTGGGCTCCGCGCCCGTGGGCAGCTTCCCGCCCAACGCCAACGGCTTCTTTGATATTGGCGGCAACGTGGCGGAATGGGTTCACGATTTTTACGGCTCCACCGGACAGATTGGCAACAGCGTGGAACTGAATCCGATGGGTCCTGCGAGCGGTACCTATCATGTCATTCGGGGCTCCAGCTGGGCCCACGGTACACTGACAGAACTGCGCCTGTCCTACCGCGATTACAATAACGAGCCCCGTGATGATGTGGGCTTTCGTGTCGCCAGGTTCCTGGAGCAGCCCTGATGAGGTCCCTGCTTTATACTGTCCTGTCAGCACTATGCCTGGCCCAGGTCCTGCTGGCGGCAGAGCCGCAACAGGCGCAGGATGATACTGAATCAATCCCGGCCGAGGCGTCCTCCAACCAGGATGACGGCCCGGAGGGGAACGACACAGACACTGAAGATAACGGCCTGACGCCGCCGGAGGATGAAAACTTTGTCCCCAGCGTCAGGATAACCGAAGACCTGCCGGTAGCATTTCCGGTGGATATCTGAGTACAGGCTTTAACCAGGGCAATTGCGTATGAAACAACAGGGCATCATCTCCGATTTCATTTACCAGGTTTTCGCACTGATCATTTCGGTGATCGTGGTGCATGCCGTTTATGTTGCGGTCATCCGGCCCAACGCTGATGCCGTGCAGGCCCAGCAGGCTGCCCAGCAGGCCATAGATCCCGAATATGTCGGTGAACGCTCTCTGTATGTGGTCATGCGGGATTTTGAGCAGGAGACCTGTATCATCCTGATGCTCTGGGCCATGTCGATCATGGGCCTGAAAATTGCGCGCAATCGCAATGAAAACAAACTGCTGCAGCGCCCGCTGCTGAACCTCTCGGAAGGCATGAGCATCCTGCCCGAGGATACCCGGGATTTTGCCCGCCCTGTTCAGGCCCTGCCAGCAAATGAACGTGAGTTCCTGCTGCCCCGGGCCCTGCTCGCCGCACTCCAGCGCTTTGGCTCCACCCGCAACATTCCCGATGTCGCGGGGGTGGTGAAGGATATCTGCAACACCGAGGCTGAACGCCTGGAAAGTGAACTGACCATTGTCCGTTACATTGCCTGGGCCATCCCGTCCATCGGCTTTTTGGGCACCGTGCGTGGTATCGGGGACGCCCTGGGCCAGGCCCATCGCGCGGTCAGTGGTGACATCGAAGGTGTCACCATCAGCCTGGGTGTGGCATTCAACTCCACCTTTATAGCCCTGGTGGTCAGTATCCTGCTCATGTTTCTTTTATATCAGCTGCAGCTGATGCAGGACCGCCTGGTGCTGGACACGCAAAACTACTGCGACAACAACCTGCTGCGTCACCTGCAGGTTCCCAGCAAAGGTGACCACGAGTGAGTGTGCATGTCATCGAACTGAATGACCGCAAGGTCATCCTGCGCAATGAGGGCGGCGTACTCGTGGAAAGCCCGGGTTATGCCAACACGGCCAGCAAGCAGCCCCTGTTCGGCGAACAGGCCAGGCAAATTGCCCGGCTGCATCCGCGCCAGACCTATACCCAGTTCTGGTCCCAGTTAAGCCTGGACCCGCTGGCCAACAGCAGCAGCTTTCGCCACCAGGCGGACCTGGCGTTTGCCCATCTCAATGACATTGCCGGCCAGCATGATCTGAACAATGGTGTGGTGTTTGCTGTCCCCAGCAACTACAACCGCAACCAGCTTTCCATCCTGCTGGGTCTGGTGCAGTCCTGCAGTTTCAATGCCACCGGTCTTGTGGACATACCCCTGCTGGCTGCAGCCAACGCTGATGCACCTGACCAGATGGTGTATCTGGACATCCAGCTGCACCAGTCGGTACTCACCAGCTTTACCCTGTCCAATGACCGGGTTGAGCGCGGCAAGGTTGTGCAGATCCCCGGCACCGGACTGCTGGCCCTGCATGACGCCTGGGCCAATATGGTCACCGATGAATTCATCAAGCAAAGCCGTTTCGACCCGCAGCACAATGCTGAAACCGAACAGTACGTTTACAACCAGCTGGAAGACTGGATCAACCGCGCCCTCAAGGACAACGAGATCCTCATGGAGATCAACAACAAGGGCGCTGTCTACCAGGCCAGGATCAACCAGGGTCATTTTGAACAACGGGTCAGGAATATCTACGCCAAGATCAGAACCGAGATGGACAACCTGGCAGGGGCTGCCTTTGATCTGCATGTGCCAGCGGAGTTTGCCTCCTTGCCCGGGCTCGGCCTGTATCTGAAAAATATCACGGCGGTACAGGATGCTCTCCTGCTCGAAAGCTGCCTGAAGCATCTTGATCAGATCAGGGGGGAGCCTGGGTCACTGAACTTCATTACCAGCCTGCCGGTTACTGGCAAAACAAATCCAGCAAACAGGCCCGCTGCCAACTCGACCCTGGCGAGCCACGTTTTACTCCGGCATCGCGCCTATGCCCTGCCTACAACAATCGCCTATGGCAGCGGCTCGACGTCAGGCCCCTGCCTGAAGACAACGGATACCAACGGTACGTTATCCCTGACCCTGGCTGACAAGGGCATCATGGTCAGTGCCCAGGGAAATGGAGAACTGCTCATCAATGGCAGTCCTGCATCAACCGGTACGATACTGAATGCCGGTGACGCCCTCTCCATAAAAGGGGCTGGCGATGAGCTGCGGATGATCCAGGTGGAATAGGCCATGGCCGAGAGCAAGGCATCCAAGCGCGAGTTCAATCCCATCAGCCTGTCCTTTCTGGACGTCATGTCCTGTGGCTTTGGTGCCGTGGTCCTCATTTTCCTGATTCTCGACCATTCCATCAGTGTCAATTCCCAGACCACGTCTCCCGAACTCAGCGCGGAGATCAACCTGCTAAACGAGGAAATCAATGACGGCGAGGAAAACCTGGTGCGCATCCGCAACACCATTTCCGATGTGGATCTGCAAATGGTTCAGGCCCAGGGGCTGGCTCGATCCATACAGGAGGAAATCGATTCTTTCCTGGAAGAGCTGGCCCAGCTGGAAAATACCACCCTGGCACGGGAAGACAGCGTTGAACAGCTCAAGGCTGACATCCAGAGCCTGGAAGAGGAGCTGGAACGACTTCGGGCGGCTGACAGCACCTTCAGCGGCAACTTCATTCGCCCCTATGTCGGCAATGGCAACCGGCAGTATCTGACCGGGCTGATCCTGGGCGGCAGCCGCATCCTGGTGTTGGTGGACAAATCCGCCAGCATGCTCGATAACACCATAGTGAATATCCTGCGTCGCCGTAACATGTCCGAGGAGGCCAGGCTCAATTCGGAGAAATGGGTGGGTGTCAGGACAATCGTCGACTGGCTTACCACCCAGCTGCCCCCGCCCAGCCAGTATCAGCTTTATACCTTTAATGATGATGTCTATCCGCTCGTCCCGGGCACCCTGGGGCAATGGCTGGAAGTGGCGGATGAAGCCCAGCTTTCCGGTGCTATCGAGACCCTGGGCAAAACCCTCCCCGAGCGCGGCACCAACCTGGACCCGGTCTTTGAAGCCGTTGCGGCCATGAGCCCGCCCCCGGATAACATCTATATCATCACGGACGGCCTGCCCACCATGGGCTCCAGGGAAGGCGGTTTTTTCACCCGTCGGGACAGTGATGGCAATCGCAACACGGTATCTGGCCGTGAACGGGAAGAATTGTTCAAGAATGCTATCCAGAAATTACCCTCGGGGATTCCGGTCAACGTCATTATGGCGCCACTGGAAGGAGATCCGATGGCGGCATCCCTGTACTGGAAACTGACTGTGGCCACTGGCGGCTCGTTCCTGAGCCCATCCAGGGACTGGCCCTGAGGCAACACCCGTATGCTGGAGACCGCCAGTGTGGTTTTCCGGCATGAGGAATAGTGAACGTGGCAAGACGCACAAGTGAAACATTCAACGTATCCTTCCTGGATGTAATGTCCTGCGGCTTCGGGGCGATCATCCTGTTGTTGATGATCACAAAATCCTCCACACCAACGCCGCTCGAGATTTCGGATACGCCGAGAGAAGGCAGTGTGCTGGAACTTCAGCGCCAGTTGTTTGATATCCGGGGGGAAACCACCATCCTTAATCGTGACCTCAATGCCAAGCATGAACAGTTATCCCAGTATGAGGAACGTATTGCCCGTCTGCGGCGGGAGCTGTCCACACTCAATGGCCAGTTCAATGCCACCAATCAGCAATCCACCGTGAACGATATTCTGGAAGGCCAGCTGGCCATTGCCCGTCAGCAACTTACCGAGGAAATGCAACGCCTGCAGGCCAACATGGACAAGGTCCAGCTGGATAATTCCGTGGGCGGGGTTCCTGTTGACAGTGAATACATCATCTTTTTGATCGACACCTCGGGAAGTATGTTCAACTACAGCTGGTCTCGTATGCTGGAAGTGATGGTTGACACGCTGGATATCTATCCGGAGGTCAAGGGCATCCAGGTGATGAATGATATGGGTGAGTACCTGTTTTCCAGTTTCCGGGGAGACTGGATACCGGATACCCCGGCCAGGCGCCAGGCTATACTACAGCGTCTGCGCACCTGGAACCCCTTCAGTAATTCCAGTCCGGTGGAGGGCATTACCGCCGCCATCCAGACCTATTACGATCCGGGCAAAAAAATTAGCCTGTATGTACTGGGTGATGAGTTTCCACCGGCCAGCGGTTCCATCAAGAGTGTTATCGACACCGTGGACCGCATAAATGTGGCAGACCGGGACGGCAACCGGCTGGTACGAATCCATGGCATCGGTTTCCCCGTATACTTTTCACAGCCGGACCGCTATCAGTCCACGGCGGAACGCTTTGCCACATTAATGAGAGAGCTGTCCCGGAAAAATGGCGGTACTTTCGTGGGATTGAACCAGGCCTATTGAGCATGGGCGGCATATTGCTGAATGCCAAAACTGGAGTAATATAGGTACCCCCTGAGTCAAAAGGGGAAGGTTGGAGCGACGTATTGACGTATTAAGATAATGACCAAGATCAATCGCAAAATCAGTATCCGCAACCTCTGTCAGATCCTGGCCAGGCCAGCCCTGCTGCTGCCTGTCCTGTTACTGACCGCGTGTTCAGTTGCCACGATCAATATTTCCGGGACCTATCCGGCTCCGCTGGTCAGGAAGTTGCCCCTGACTGTGGGTGTTTACTATGATCCGGCATTCACCACCCACAGCTATATCGAAATCAATGACAACACCGGCGATGATCAGTACATCATCAATTCCGGTCCCTCCCAGGTAGCCCTGTTTGACACCATGCTGCCAGCCGTGTTTGAGGAAGTCATTCACCTGGAGGATATGGACAGTGCGGGCAATTACAGCAATCTGGATGCCGTGTTTGTCCCTGCCATCGAGGAGTTCCAGGTAGGCCTGCCGCAGAAAACCCGCCTGAATGTTTACGAAATCTGGGTCAAGTACAACATGCGTCTTGCCCATGCCAACGGCGACTATATTGCCGACTGGGTGATGACGGCGTACGGCAAGTCGCCGGAAGAATCCTTTCAGTCGGTGGATGATGGCGTGAATGACGCCGCCAATGTGGCCCTGCGCGACCTGGCCGCCAGTTTCTCACTAAGTTTCAGTAATATCCCTGAAGTCAAAGACTGGCTCAGGTCAGAAAATGTTTTGGACGACTAACATCATGTGACTATCGGTATTTTTTGCTGGACCCATATCATGAACCCGCTGAACCCGAATACTGTGTTTTCCCGCCTGCTGCCGCTTCTGGCGGTTGCTGTCTGTCTGAGCAGTTGTACCATCACCGAAATTGATGAGTTCCGACAAAGCGCCACGTCCATTGGTGAGGATGAAAGCATCGTCATTCTGGGCCGTCGCCAGAGCAACAACTACGAAACCGAAGAAAGCTTTGTGGGCTGTGTCGCCAATGTGGTGTCCAGCGGCCAGAATGCCATTAACGTAGTCGACGAACGGGAATTCCTCGATGCCATGTTTCCCTTTTTCGAACCACGCACAGCTCCGATGCGTACCGGCCATCTGGAGCAGTTGATGGCGGTGGATGTCGCTGCTGAAAAAATGGAAGAGTTTGGTATCGAATACATTGTCTGGCTGGATGGCATCACCCAGCGTACCGACCAGTCCGGTTCCATTTCCTGCGCTGTCGGCCCTGCCGGCGGCGGCTGTTTTGGTTTCGGCACCTGGCAGGATGATTCCACCTTTGAAGCTGAAATCTGGGATCTGGATACCCTCACATCAGTCGGCTCGATCAGCACCGAGGCCAACGGCCAGTCCTATATGCCGGCTGTTGTCGTACCCATTCCCCTGATCGCCCGGGTTGAAGCCAGTGCCTGCAGCGGCCTGGGAAACCAGCTCAAACAATTCATCAATGGCACCTGATACCTGTTCAGCGACCATGATGAAGTTCATGCCTGATTCAGCTTTTCTTCGTTAGGATGTTGTCATGGTAAGCCTGCGCTCACTTCTGAATTCCTCTGCCAAACACCACATCCTCGGTGCGGGTTTGGCTGCGTTGCTTCTGGGCAGCTGTGCCAGTAATCCCACGGGTGGTGCCAATTTTGTCCTTATGTCCGAAAGTGCAGAGATCGAAAAGGGCAAGGAACTGCATGCGGAAATGATCAAGCAAAATCCTGTCTATAACGATCCTGAGCTGCAGGCTTATGTGGAGCGGGTCGGACAGAAAATGGCTGCCATATCCCATCGTCCGGAACTGGATTATGTCTTCACCATTATCGACAGCCCTGATATCAATGCCTTTGCCCTGCCTGGCGGCTTTGTTTATGTCAATCGCGGCCTGTTGACCTACCTGAATTCCGAGGCCCAGCTGGCTGCGGTTCTGGGGCATGAAATTGGCCATGTCACCGCTCGTCACGCGGTGCGTCAGCAGACGGCAGCGCGTTCGGCCAATGCCGCATCCATTGCCCTGATGATCATCACCATGGTCGACATCCGGGAAACCACCAACCTGATCAGCGGCGCCCTGATCAGCGGCTATGGCCGGGATATGGAACTCGAGGCTGACAGCCTTGGTGCTGAATACCTGTCAAAAGCCGGTTACAACCCCAATGCCATGGTTGAGGTCATTGAAGTGCTGAAAAACCATGAAGACTTCATGAAACGCACCTCCAACCGCACCGCCGTGGCCTACCACGGCCTGTTTGCCTCGCATCCACGCAATGACACCCGTCTGCAGGAAGTCGTGGGCAAGGCCGCCACCCTGGGTGAAGGGGCTTTCGACGACGAAGATCCCGCTGTGTTCCGAAACGAAATGACCGGGCTGATCGTTGGACCCAGCCCGCAGAATGTCGCCGGTGCTGAACAACGCAACCGCTATTACCAGAACCTGCTGGGCTATACCATGATCTTCCCGGATGGCTGGGCCAAAAATGAAACCACAACGACTGTTACAGGCATCAGTATGGATGAGGGCAGTTCACTGAAAGTGGAAGCACAGCGGTTACAGCAACCGGTCAAGGAACCCCGCCTGTTCCTGACAGAGTCCATGGGCATCGCCGACCTGCAGCAGTCTGAGGCCCTGTCCCAGTTCGGGCTTGTTGGCCATACAGGCATCAATCCTGCTTCAGGTGAGCGCCTGGCAGTTATTTACTATGGCCCGAGAGCCTTTATTTTCACGGCTGAAGCAGGTGATGGCTACAGTGACGAGCAGCTGGTGGAGTCCATCAAAAGCTTCCGTCCGATTCAGCGCAATGAAACCCTGTTTGCCAATCCCGTGCAGCTGACGTATGTACAGGTGCCATCCGATGTCACTTATGCCCAGTTGGCCACACAAACGCGCCTGACCGAACACCAGGAAGATATGTTAAGGCTGTTAAACGGCGATTATCCCTTCGGTGAACCCAAGGCCGGCGACTGGATCAAGATTCCCAACTAGTCCGTTCTTCAGTACCACAGCCAGAGGCACGCCAACTTCTGAAGGCTTCTGCTGCATTACCCGCAAGTACCTACTTACGTTCGAACAAATGATAGAGGTAGTCGTAATCCGGCTGGTGCAGGATGCCTTCCGTTGGCAGGGTTGGCTTGAACGCTTCATGGCAGCCTTCGCAGCTGTCCACCAGATCATTACCAGCAAGCCCAAGCTTCAGCTTGTCTTTTTCTCCTGCTGCTTCAAGCGCTTTCATTGCGGCATTGGTCATATCACGGGAAAGCGCTGTCCACACCGGAGAGGTTACCCAGGCGTTGTCCATATCCCCGGCACCCCCCAGGGTGATGAGAGGACCTGACCCGGCCAGCTGAATGGCGTAATACTCGACCGTCTGCCATTCCTCATCCGTGATCCGCCTGTTCATGGCAGAGTAGTCCCAGATGTAATGCGCGGAATGATCAATGAGGGTCACCATCAGGGCATTGATGCTGACCGGTACGGCGACAGCCTGCTCATCCTCATGGGCAAGAACAGCAGCAATCGCCATCGGCCATAGCAGGGACAGGGCCAGTATCCGCTGCGGGATAGTATGCAGGAAGTGGGTCACGGGTTTTTCTCCAAGGGAATGAGGTTTCAGTATTTCAGTTCAGCAAATACCGGTATTGACCTGCGTCAACGGGTTGCCGGATTTAAAAACACAGGCAAGCCATGATACCTTTGCCAGTCTATCCTGCACGATTAGGCCAAGCCAGATGTCTCGCCAGCTCCATGAATGCCCGTACTGTCATGAGAAGGAGATCTCCAGTTTCCAGAAACTGTTTTCCGTGATGTTTTCACCAGCAGAATGCCCGGCGTGTCACAAGACCAGTAACGTGCCAGTCGTTCATGGGCTGATCACTCTCACAGCCTGGATTTTACTGACCTGGTTATTTATCGGTCTGGCCATTATGGCCGGGATGTCTTTTTTCCTGCTGGGCACCATCCCGGCGTTTATTGTTTGTGTAAACAAGTTTCTGCTGGCCGTTCCCCTGGAGCCCCGCGAGTTTGTAGAGTAACCCCTTACCATGACTGCCCAACGACTCATTATCGGTATCAGTGGTGCCTCCGGCATCATCTACGGCATTGAAGCCCTCAAAGCGCTGAAGAACACCCCTGTCGAAACCCATCTGGTGGTCACACAGTCCGCCAGGCTAACCCTCAGCCAGGAAAGCCCGCTAAGTTATGCAGAGCTGACTGCCCTGGCCGATGTTCACTATTCCAATGCCGACATCGGCGCCGCCATTGCCAGCGGCAGTTTCCGCACCATGGGCATGCTGATTGCACCCTGTTCCATCAAGAGTCTTTCGGAAATAGCCTCAGGTGTAACCGCGTCACTGCTGAGCCGGGCTGCAGATGTGGTGTTGAAGGAAAGGCGCAAGCTGGTCCTGATGGTCAGGGAAACTCCCCTGCATAGTGGCCACCTGGAAAGCATGCTCAGGGTGACGCATATGGGGGGAATAATTAATCCGCCGGTACCGGCGTTTTATACGAATCCGCAGACCATAGACGACATGGTGCAGCAAAGCATCGGCCGGACACTGGATCTGTTCGGTCTGGAAAGCGGACTGGTGAAACGGTGGGAGGGCAACCAACCCAGACAGCGGGAAGAATCCTGATGATTCACCGCTGCCGGTTGGGTAAAGCCTGATCAGCTGCCTGAATAACGGGCAGCATCAAGAAAGGTCTTACTTGATCTTGGCTTCAGTGTAAGGAACGTGCTTGCGGATAACGGGATCGAATTTCTTGATCTCCATTTTTTCCGGCATGTTGCGCTTGTTTTTGTCAGTGGTGTAGAAATGACCGGTGCCAGCGCTTGATACGAGTCTGATTTTATCTCTCATTGTCTTATACCTGTCTTATACCTTGACGCCACGGGCGCGAATTTCGCTCAGGACCTGGTCGATACCTTTCTTGTCGATAATACGCATGCCCTTACTGGTCAGGCGCAGTTTCACAAAGCGGTTTTCTGACTCAACCCAAAAGCGGTGAGTGTGAAGATTGGGGCTAAAACGGCGACGGGTCCTGTTTTTGGCGTGGGATACATTATTCCCAGTAACAGGTTTTTTGCCGGTAACCATACATACTCTAGACATTGTATTGCCTCGTCTGAATCCCTGCTGCCCGCCTTTTTGAGGCCAGGCAAAAAATTCGGTGAAAAAAAGAGCGCGTTTTATACCAGAACGACCACCGTATTTCAACGAATATCTTGGTAAATCAGGCGACTGGCCTCCAGAGTTCACGCCCACTCTACAGGCAGTGTCACGCGCAGGCCATCTATAGCAGTCCGCGCTCTGCCAGCGAGCTGACCTCTCCCTCGCCCACAATGAGATGATCCAGGGTACGGATATCCACTTCCGCCAGCAGGTTTTTCAGGCGACGGGTGATATGTATATCCGCCTGGCTGGGTTCCGTCACGCCAGAAGGGTGATTATGCGCAAAAATAAGGGCTGCCGCATTATGAAACAGCGCCCGCTTCACCACCTCCCGTGGATGCACCTAAGCACCGTCAATAGTGCCCAGAAACAGCTCTTCCTGGGCGATCAGGCGGTGCTGGTTATCCAGAAACAGACACAAAAACACCTCCCTGCCGCGGCTTCCCAGGCGGGACTGCACATAGCGGCGGGTAGTGCCTGAACTGGTAAAGGCATCTTCTCGCAGCAGTTTTTCCCGCAAGCAGCGCTGGGACAACTCATTGACAGCCTGCAGCAGGGCATATTTGCTGCTGCCCAGCCCGGGCCGGGCGCAGAAGGTCTCCATCGGCGCATTCAGAATACCCCGCAGGCCGCCAAATTCCCGAATCAGGTCCCGTGCGGTATCCAGGACATGGCGCCCACGGGTCCCAGTACGCAGAAAGATTGCCAGCAGCTCGGCATCCGACAGGCTGGCAGCACCACTGGCCAGTAGTTTTTCTCTTGGCCGTTCTGAGGCCGGCCACTCATGCAGCGACATGTATCGCTCCCCGATTAGCCCTGAAACCGCTGGACAGGATGCGTCCTGGATTTCGGCTAAGTCATTGACACCAAATTGAATTTACCCGACCTTACTGGTAGGCTTTGCCCACTTTTTCGGGCATACCAGCCAGGTAGCTTCACTATAGCCCAGGTTTTCATCCCTGCCCTGACAGGACACCATGCTGAGCCTTTCAAACAAACAGATTATTCTCGGAGTCACCGGCGGCATCGCCGCCTACAAGGCCGCCGAACTTTGCCGCGCACTGGTGAAAGCCGGTGCCGATGTCCGGGTGGCCATGACACCGTCTGCCATGGAGTTCATCACCCCGCTGACCTTCCAGGCCCTGTCCGGCAACCGGGTGCATACCGAACTGCTGGATGAAGAGGCCGAGGCGGCCATGGGGCATATCGAATTGTCCCGCTGGGCTGATCTGATCCTGGTGGCTCCTGCCAGTGCCAACTTCATTGCCAGACTCAGCCAGGGCAGGGCAGATGATTTGTTATCAACCCTTTGCCTGGCCTCAACCTCAAAAATTGCCCTTGCGCCAGCCATGAATCAGGCCATGTATCGCAACCAGCAAACCCGGGACAATCTGGACAGCCTGGCAGCCCGGGGTATCAACATTCTGGGGCCCGGTTCCGGTGAACAGGCTTGCGGTGATGTCGGTCCCGGCCGCATGTTGGAACCGCAAGACATTGCCCAAATGGCTGCTGATCTGTTTGAAACAGGCTCGCTGGCAGGCGTGAATGTCACCATCACCGCCGGCCCGACCCGTGAAGCCATTGATCCGATTCGCTATATCAGCAATAACAGTTCGGGAAAAATGGGTTATGCCCTGGCACGCGCGGCCATGGAAGCCGGGGCAAACGTGGTGCTGATCAGTGGCCCGGTCGCCTTGCAGGCACCTGATCGCGTGAAGCTGGTTCCCGTGGAAAGTGCCCGGCAGATGCTGGATGCCTGCCAGGTGGTGCCAGGTGACATTTTTATCAGCGTTGCTGCCGTTGCCGATTATCGTCCTGCCGAAATGGCCAGTGACAAAATCAAGAAATCCTCAGATACCATGCAGCTGAACCTGGTGAAGAATCCTGACATTCTGGCCACGCTGTCACTCTCTGAAGCCCGCCCCTTTTGTGTTGGCTTTGCCGCTGAAACGCAAAACCTGGAAGCCTATGCCAAGAAAAAGCTCGAGGCCAAAAAGCTCGACCTGATTTTTGCCAATAACGCTGCCGCCACTTTCAACAGTGAATCCTCCCTGGCCACCGCCTACTGGCAGGATGGTGAATTCGCCTTTCCCCAGAGCAGCAAGGCCAACCTGGCCCGGGAAATGATCACCCTGATCGCTGCCCGCTACCGGGATAGTCAGGCCACTGGCCACTGAACAGACACGTGGCAGTATCCCTGACAGAAAGCATTTTTCGCGCCTATGATATTCGTGGCATTGTCGGCGAGGGACTCGATGACGGCATCATGCTGCAAATCGGCAAGGCAATTGCCACTGAGGCACTTTCTATAGGAGAGACCTGCCTGGTTGTTGGTGCAGATGCCCGCCATTCAAGCCCTGCTTTCATGGAGGCCATGTGTGAGGGCATCCTGTCCACGGGCTGCGATGTCATTACCATTGGTACCGTACCAACACCTGCCCTGTACTTTGCCACCCATGAACTTGAAACCCGCTCGGGTGTCATGATCACCGGCAGCCACAACCCCAAACATTACAACGGGGTAAAAATTGTCCTGCAAAACCGCTGTCTGGCCGCCGATCAGATTACCCATTTGAAAGACCGCATTCTTGCCCAGGATTTCCAGGTGGGGCAGGGAAGCCGGCAGAACAAAAATATTTTGCCTGACTACATCAAGCGCATCTGCGCGGACATTCATCTGTCCAGGCCCATCAAAGTGGTCATTGATTGCGGTAATGGTGTCGGCAGTGTCTGTGCATCCATGCTATTTGCTGCCCTCGGCTGCCAGGTGGTGCCGCTGTACTGTGAAGCTGATGGCAGTTTCCCCAATCATCACCCGGACCCCACGCGCCCGGAAAACCTCACGGATCTGATTGAACGTGTGCAGGCAGAAAACGCTGAATTGGGCATTGCCCTGGACGGGGATGCCGATCGGGTCGGTCTGGTCAGTGCCACGGGGCGAATCATAGATGCAGACCGAATGCTGCTGGCCTTTATTGATGACATCCTGCCAGACAACCCTGGCGCCACGGTTATTTTCGACGTGAAAAGCAGCCGCCTGCTGCCTGAGCGCATCATTGAGCGGGGAGGCCAGCCGCAGATCTGTAAAAGCGGCCACTCCTATGTCAAACAGGCCATGCAGGCCTCCGGTGCCTTGATTGGCGGCGAATACTCCGCTCACCTATTTTTCCAGCATCGCTGGTATGGCTTTGACGACGGCCTGTATGCTGCTGCGCGTTTTCTGGAGCTGATGGACAAGCAGGGCTGCAGTGCTGATGATATCCTGGACCGGGAACCGGAAAGTGTCAGTACACCGGAGCTCTTTGTCCCGGTCAGCGAACGTGAAAAGTTCGACATCATGGCCACCCTGGCACAACAGCTGGACCTTCCGGGTGCCACCATCAATCACCTTGATGGTATCCGGGCAGACTTCCCCGAGGGCTGGGCCCTGGTGCGGGCCTCCAATACCACCCCCTGCCTGGTATTTCGCTTTGAGGCTTCGTCCGGGTCCTGGCTGGAGAACATACGCGAATCTTTTTGCGCAGCGATATCCGGTATTATTCCCACCCTGGATCTGAAGAACATAACGGGATTTCATCACCCATGAGCAACCAGAATTTTTACCTTCAGCTCAAACAGGGCTGGCAGAGTTCAGCTGACAAGCCCTTTATTACAGGTCCGGGTATCGACTCCATCACCTATGCCGAAGGTGATGCCGCCACCGAGCGACTGTCCGTCCTGTTTAAAGCCATGGGCCTTGCACCTGGTGACAGGATTCTGACCCGCACGGCCAAATCCCCTATGGCCCTCATGGTATACCTAGCCTGCCTGCGCAGCGGATTGATTTATGTACCGGTGAACCCTGCCTGCACAAGGGATGAACTCGCCTATTTCATAGGCGATACCAGCCCATCCCTGTTTATCGGCGACCAGGAGCATGCAGAATTTGTAGCGGCGCAGTTTTCCCTGCTTACCAGAACCCTGGATGCCCAGGGGAACGGATCGCTGACCGATGAGAGCCAGAAAGTTCAACTTACGGATGAACAGGACATCCTGATACATGAGAGCCAGGCTGATGATATTGCGGTACTGATCTATACCTCAGGGACAACAGGCGCACCAAAAGGGGCCATGCTCAGTCACGGCAACCTAGCGGCCAATGCCAGTGTGCTGTATGAAAGCTGGGGATGGTCAGGTGATGATGTGCTGCTGCACTGCCTGCCCATCTTTCATGTCCATGGGCTTTTTGTGGCAACGCATCTGGCCATGCTGGGCGGGTCCACACTGATTTTTCTGCCGGGCTTCAATGCGCCCACTGTGCTGGACCTGCTGCCAAAAGCAACCGTGTTCATGGGCGTGCCCACGTATTACACCCGCCTGCTGCAGGTAGCAGGGCTGGACCAGAATGCCTGCGCCGGCATGCGGCTTTTCGTTTCCGGATCTGCCCCACTGCTTGAGGAAACCTTTCATGTCTTCCAGCAACGCACCGGGCATACCATCCTTGAACGCTACGGGATGTCGGAAACCGGGATGCTGGTCTCCAACCCGCTGAAAGGAGAGCGCCTGGCCGGCACTGTTGGTTACTCCCTGGACGGCGTGCAGACACGAATCTGTGATGAACAGGGACAGGAAGTGACTCGGGGAGATATCGGAGTCTTACAGGTCAAAGGGCCCAACGTGTTTTCCGGCTACTGGGGCAAACCCGAACTCAATGCCTCCGAATTTCAGGACGGCTATTTCATTACCGGCGACCTGGTCAGCCAGCAGCCCGATGGCCGGCTGGCCATTGTCGGCCGGAACAAGGACATGATCATCAGCGGCGGGCTCAACGTTTACCCCAAGGAGATCGAAACGATTCTCGACACCCAGCCAGGGGTTCAGGAGTCGGCGGTGTTCGGCATTCCTCACCCGGACTTCGGGGAAGGGGTTGTCGCAGCCGTGGTGCCGGCATCCGGGAGCACTGTAGATACCGATACCCTGCTGGCTACAGCCCGGGAACACCTGGCCGGCTATAAACTGCCAAAATCCATCGTGCTGGTGGATACCCTGCCTCGAAACACCATGGGTAAGGTCCAGAAAAATCGGCTGCGGGAGCAGTTCGGACAGCTTTTCCAGCCATAGTTGCTTGTTCCCTTTTTCTGCCAGTGCCATTGGTCCTGTCAGAAAATATGCCTATAATGACTGCCCGTTAGTAAGCATTTGCTTTGCTCAGAGAGCCTTAACTCCATGACACTTAATCTTAATTCTGCCAAGAATATTGCCAGCGTACTGACCGAGGCCCTGCCCTATATCCAGCGCTTCATCGGCAAAACCATCGTGGTGAAATACGGCGGCAACGCCATGATCGATGAGGAACTGAAAAACAGTTTTGCGCGCGACATCGTCCTCATGAAGCTTGTGGGCATGCACCCCATCGTGGTCCATGGCGGCGGTCCCCAGATTGGCTCGCTGCTGGAAAAACTTGGCATAGAATCCAGTTTCGTCAATGGCATGCGCGTGACAGATTCGGCCACCATGGACGTGGTGGAGATGGTGCTCGGCGGCCTGGTCAACAAGGAAATTGTCAGCCTGCTTAACCGTAATGGCGGCAAGGCAATCGGCATCACCGGCAAGGACGGTGATTTCATCCGGGCCAGGAAACTGAAAGTGTCCCGGAAAACCCCGGAAATGGAAGCGCCGGAAATCATCGATATCGGCCATGTGGGTGAGGTGGCCAGCATGAATGCCGGCATCCTGGAGATGATGAAGGACAGTGACTTCATTCCTGTCATTGCGCCCATCGGAGCAGACGAGTCCGGTGCTTCCTACAATATCAACGCCGATATTGTCGCCGGCAAGGTGGCACAGCTGGTGTCGGCAGAAAAATTGATCCTGCTGACCAATATTGCCGGTGTCCAGGACAAGGAAGGCAAGGTACTCACGGGCTTATCCACCAATCAGGTCAACAGCCTGATCGAGGACGGTACCATTTATGGCGGCATGCTACCCAAGATCCACTGTGCACTGGATGCCGTCAATTCAGGCGTGACCAGCGCCCAGATCATTGACGGCAGGGTACCCCATGCCGTCCTGCTGGAAGTCTTCACCGACGAAGGGATCGGCACCCAGATCACCAATAAACAGTCAGCCAAACTCCAGTAATCAACACAGGAACATTCCCATGGCACCGAGAGAAAAAGGCGCAAAGAAAGAAGCCATCCTGAGAGCACTGGCGCAGATGCTTGAGAATAATCCCGGTGGGCGCATCACCACAGCGGCCCTGGCCGCTGAAGTGGGGGTTTCTGAAGCCGCCCTGTACCGTCATTTCCCGAGCAAGGCCCGCATGTTTGAAGGCCTGATCGGTTTCATGGAAGACACCCTGTTCACCCGGATCAGCCGGATTCTCAGTGAAGGTTCAACCGCACTGTCCCAATGCGAAAAAATCATGCTGCTGGTACTGACCTTCGCAGAAAAAAACCCGGGTATCAGCCGGGTGCTCAACGGGGATGCTCTGGTGGGTGAGACTGAACGCCTGCGCGACCGTGCCAGCCAAGTCTATAACCGGTTGGATACGCAGTTAAAACAGGTGTTCCGGGAAGCCGAGCTGAAGGAGGGCGTTCGCACCCGGATGCTTGCATCCACCACCTCCAACCTGTTGTTAACCTTCATTGAAGGCAAGATCAGCCAGTATGTGCGTTCGGATTTCCAGCAAAAGCCCACAGATCTGTGGCAGGAACAGTGGCAATACCTGAATCAGGGCCTGTTCCGCCAGCCCGGCGAACAGCTTTGAAACACTAACGCCGGTCAGGACGACCGGCCAGGGATGGCTATTCCAGGTTCAACAGCTCTTTGAGTCTGTCGATGTTTTTCTGGGCTGTCGACAGGGTTTCAGCCCTTTCATTTTGAATACGCTCAAGCTGCCTGTTCAGGCGGGCTAGCTCTTCAGAGGAATCTTCCAGTTGTGATGCGATGGTCGCAGGGACTTCCCGGCCGGCCGCGACATTACTGTCCGCCGTTTCCTGTAAACGATCCACACGCTCCTGGGCATCATTGTGCAGAGCGGACAGTGCTTCAATCTGCGCATCCAGCTCACCGATGGTTGTGTCACGTCGGCGGATGACTTCTTCCGGAGAACGATACAGACGCAGCAGCAGGCGATCATCCTCCTCCTGTTTCCTGGCGGCTTCCTCGGCCAGCCTTTGCTGCTCTTGCTCATCCGACAGGGCGGCCAGCTCTTCCGGGGTCAGGACGCGGGCAACTTCCTGGATGACCCGGCCACGCTCATTGAGCACCTGATAACCATTCTTGACGTACTCGGCAGGCACGCGAGACCCCAGGATTTCGTTACCCTGGTCATCCTTGTATTTATAGATGTTGGCCGCCTGAACACTGAGTGAAACACCCAGTGTTAAAACGATGCCTGCTGTAATACGCGCTTTTAACATATGCTGTTTTTCAAATACCGTACTGTGCCTGGTAATCCTTCATACTGGACAGGTACTGTGACATGGTGTCATCACCGTCCTGCTCCAGGTACTGGATAATTTGCGCCAGGTTGATAATGCTGACGACCGGAATGGAAAATTCCTGTTCGATTTCCTGAATCGCCGACAATGTGCCCTGACCTTTCTCCTGTCGATCCAGTGCCACGACCACACCTGCGGGTGTTGCCCCAGCCGCCGCGATAATATCCATGGTTTCCCGTATAGCGGTGCCGGCGGTGATCACATCATCAACGATCAGTACCCGGCCTTCCAGTGGGGAGCCAACTATGTTGCCGCCTTCACCGTGATCCTTGGCTTCCTTGCGGTTAAAACACCACGGAATATCCTGCTTTAATTCCTGCCAAAATGCAATTGAGGCGGCGGAAGCCAGGGGTATTCCCTTATAGGCCGGTCCAAAGATTACATCGAAGTCCAGACCGGCATGATTCACCGCCCTGGCGTAACAGGACCCGAGAAAACCCAATGCGGCACCGGTATTGAAAAGTCCGGCATTGAAGAAATAAGGACTCTGGCGACCCGACTTGAGGGTGAATTCACCAAACTTCAGGATCTTGTGTTCGGTGACATATTGTAGAAATTCTTTCTGGAAATCCTGCATCTGTTTCTCACTATGTATTGTCGTGGTTGATTGTGCGACCGTTAACTGGCCTGTCAGACCAGGTCCAGGGCATCCTTCTGGACTTCAAACAGGTTGTTGATGCCGTGACGCGCCAGGTCGATCATGGCATTGAGGTCATCAAAGCTGAAATCACCATCCTCGCCGGTGCCCTGGATTTCGATGAAGCCGCCTTTGTCTGTCATCACCACATTCATATCGGTTTCAGCTGACGAGTCTTCCGCATAATCCAGGTCCAGTACCGGCATGCCCTGGTATACACCCACGGATACAGACGCAATCATCTGCTTGATGGGGTTCTCCTTCACCAGCCCCTTGTCCAGCATGTAGGCAATGGCATCCGCCAGGGCCACACAACCCCCGGTGATAGACGCTGTGCGGGTACCGCCGTCTGCCTGGATCACATCGCAGTCAATCTTTATGGTGTTTTCACCCAGCTTTTTCATATCAACTGCGGCTCGCAGGGAGCGACCAATCAGGCGCTGTATCTCCTGGGTACGACCACTCTGCTTGCCCCTGGCGGCTTCCCGGTCCATCCTGGAGCCGGTGGAACGTGGCAGCATGCCATATTCGGCCGTTACCCAGCCCTGACCGCTGCCTTTCAGGAAGCGGGGTACATTTTCCTCGACAGAGGCCGTGCAGATTACCCGGGTTTCACCAAACTCCACCAGCACGGAACCTTCTGCGTGCCGGGTGAAGTTGCGTGTAATGCGAATTTCCCGCAGGTCATTAGCCTGCCTGCCACTTGGTCTTGTTGTTTCGGACATTCCTACCCCTGTTTGTTAAATCTCGATTTTAAAACTGACGTCACACTCTGGACGGCAGTTACGCTAGCGGTCTATTTTATTATGAATAGCAAATCCGCTATAGTTCGTTTCCACTTTAATTCGTTATTTCCGGGCAATTATATGACAAGCAGTATGACGGCATTCGCCCGAAAACAGGCTGAATTTCCCTGGGGCGCCCTGATCTGGGAAGTCCGTTCCGTGAACCACCGCTATCTTGAACCATCCTTCAGGCTGCCCGAACAGTTTCGCCAGCTAGAGCCCGGCCTGCGGGACCTGCTGCGCAAACACCTGAGCCGGGGCAAGATCGACGCCCAATTGAAATTTATCCCGGATTTTTCCGCCAGCGGACAGCTGGCCATCAATGATGCCCTGCTGGAAGAACTGGACCGGGCCATATCCCATGTCAATGCCAGGACCACCACTGAAACAGCGGCCATCAATGCCCTGGAAATCCTCAAGTGGCCAGGCATCATTCAGGAAAAGGACCAGGACGCCAAGGTCATCGAGGAAGAAACTCTCGCCTTGTTCAAAGGCGCATTGAGCCTGCTGACAGAACACCGCAACCGGGAAGGCGGCGAGCTCAAAACCATTCTGGAAAGCCGGTTATCTGCCATCGAAGCCATTGTGCTGGATATCCGCACCGCCCTGCCAGATATACTTGTCGCCCAGCAGAACCGACTGCGGGACCAGGTCAGCACACTTGAAACCGAGGTGGAGCCCGGGCGTCTGGAACAGGAGCTGATCCTGATCATGCAGAAAGCCGATATCCAGGAAGAGATCGACCGCCTGGATGCCCACGTGAAGGAAATCCGGCATGTTCTGTCCCGCAAGGAGCCCGTCGGCAGGCGCCTGGATTTTCTGATGCAGGAGCTGAACCGGGAAGCCAATACCATCTGTTCGAAAGCCGTGGTCACCGATACCACCTTCAATGCCGTGGAACTCAAGGTGTTGATCGAGCAGATGCGTGAACAGGTCCAGAACATCGAGTAAACCATGTCCCAGGGAATTCTTTTTTTAGTGTCCGCACCATCAGGTGCCGGTAAAACCAGCCTGGTCAATGCCCTGCTGGAGGCCTCTGCCGCTTCCACCATGAACAACCTGTGCGTGTCCATCTCCCACACCACCCGACCAAAACGTCCCGGTGAGACCGACGGCAAGAATTACCATTTTGTCAGCGTTGATGAATTCAGGCAGATGAGAGCCGACAAGGCTTTTCTGGAAAGTGCAGAAGTATTCGGAAATTTCTACGGCACATCCCGTCACTGGGTCGAAGACCGGCTCAGTCAGGGTTGGGATGTGATCCTGGAAATCGACTGGCAGGGAGCCGCCCAGGTGCAGCAGCTCATGCCCGGCGCCGTCAGCATTTTCATCCTGCCGCCTTCCCTGGAAGCCCTGCGTGAACGCCTTACCAGCCGAGGCCAGGACGATGCTTCCGTGATCGAAAAGCGGATGAGTGAGGCGGTCAACGAGATTTCCCACTATGGTCAGGCAGACTACATTGTGATCAACCAGACGTTTGACGTTGCTCTGGACGACCTGAAAGCCATCATCCGCAGTGCCAGGCTCGGCAAAGCCTACCAGATGGCCAGTCATGCCGCTCTGCTGGACAGCCTGGTCAGGGGCTGAGACGCAGGGCTGCCGCCCGCGCGAAAGGCGTCCGCTCTTGCCTCTTCTCTCTTGCCTCTTTATAATCCCCCGCCCCGGCTTATCTAGCCACGAAACACTGAAAATTAGGTATCACTATGGCCCGTATTACCGTAGAAGATTGTCTGGACAAGGTTGAGAACCGTTTTGACCTGGTCATGATTGCCAGCAAGCGCGCCCGTCAGCTTCAGACCGGCGGCAAGGATCCGTTGGTTTCTGAAGACAATGACAAGCCCACTGTACTGGCATTGCGTGAAATCGCTGATGGCCTTGTCGATTCTTCCATTTTGACTGATACTCACGAGGAAGAAACCGAAGCCGCTTTTGGTATGGTCGAAGCCACACCAAAAAATGATATCTCTATTGAAGAGGCCATGGATGCGGTACTGATTCCTGAAGCCGGTGAAGATGAAGAAGAGGCGCCTGCTGCCGCTCCTGACATCGACGAAGACGATCAGTAATCCCGTCCCAGTTTCGGGCAGGCACACCATCAGGGCCTGCCCGGCTTTCCGCCTCCCCCGCTTACTTCAATAGTGTCGATGCCATGACAACTATTGAAACATTTGCACAAGATCTCAATTACATGGGTACCGCCCAGGTCGACCTGATCCGGCGCGCCTATTATTACGCCGAGCAGGCCCACGATGGCCAGGTTCGCCGCTCCGGTGAACAGTACGTCACCCACCCGCTGGCCGTCGCCGAAATCCTTCGTGAAATGCACATGGATCACCAGAGCCTGATTGCGGCCATGCTCCATGATGTCATCGAAGACACCGGTATCACCCGTGAAGCCATCGAAAGCCAGTTTGGTGAAACCGTGGCCAACCTGGTGGATGGTGTCAGCAAACTGAACCAGATTGAATTCAGCACCCGCGCCGAAGCCCAGGCAGAAAATTTCCAGAAAATGGCCCTGGCCATGGCCAAGGATATTCGCGTCATCCTGGTCAAACTGGCCGACCGCATGCACAACATACGCACACTCGACGTACTGGGCCCGGACAAGCAAAAACGCATCGCCAGAGAAACCCTTGAGATCTATGCGCCCATTGCCAATCGCCTGGGCATGCATAACATCCGGCTGGAATTCGAGGAACGTGGCTTTTCCACCCTGTACCCTCTGCGGTCCATGCGCATTGATGCTGCCGTCAAGAATGTCAGCGGCTATCGCAAGGAACTGGTGACCCAGGTTCAGGAAGCCCTTGAAGCCTGCCTCAAACGTGAGGGTATGCCGGGCCGCGTGCTGGGACGCGAAAAACACCTGTACAGCATCTACCGGAAAATGAAGGACAAAAGCCTGTCTTTCCGGGAAATCACCGATGTGTTTGCCTTCAGGGTGATCACTGATGAAGTGGACACCTGCTACCGCATCCTCGGTGCCGTGCACAGCCTGTATAAGCCGGTGCCAGGCAAATTCAAGGATTACATCGCCATTCCCAAGGTCAACGGTTACCAGTCACTGCATACAACACTGTTCGGTATGCACGGTGTGCCTATTGAAATCCAGATACGCACGGAAGAGATGGACCAGATGGCCAACAACGGGATAGCCGCCCACTGGTTATACAAATCCGCTGATGACACCCCCAACCAGAGCCATATCCGCGCCCGACAATGGGTGCAGGACCTCCTGGAAATGCAGAAGCATGCAGGCAACTCACTCGAATTCATCGAACATGTCAAAACGGACCTGTTCCCTGACGAAATCTATGTCTTTACACCGAAAGGGGCCATCCTGGAATTACCGGCCGGTTCCACACCGGTGGATTTTGCCTACGCTGTTCACACAGATGTGGGCAACTCCTGTGTGGCCTGCCGAATCAACAAGCGCCTGGCACCGTTGAGTCAGCGCCTGCAAAGCGGGCAGACGGTGGAAATCATTGCCTCGGGCAACCAGCCCAATCCGGCATGGCTGGGTTTTGTGGTGACCGGCAAGGCACGCAGCAATATCCGTCACTTCCTGAAGAATCAACGCCGCTCAGAAGCCATCGCGTTGGGCCGACGTTTGCTTAACAAGACGTTGTCCAGTTTCGGCTACCACCTGTCCAACATCCCCAAGGAAAAAATCGGGGGCCTGCTGGAGCAAACCGACTTCGATGTGCTGGACGATCTGCTGGAAGATATCGGCCTGGGCAACCGCATGGCCTACATTGTTGCCCGCCGGATGATTCCAACCGAGGATGGCGAGGAACTGCCGGTCAGCAACGACGAACCCTCCATGGCAATTCGCGGTGCAGAAGGCATGCTGATGACTTTTGCCAAATGCTGCTTTCCGATACCGGGCGACCCCATCGTCGGGTACGTCAGTGCGGGTCGCGGGATGATCGTGCACCGCGAAACCTGCAATAACGTGACTGAAGCAAGGAACGACCCCAAGAAATGTGTGAACCTGCGCTGGGATCCAGGTGTCGGCGGAGAATTTACGGTCGAACTCAGAGTCGAACTGGAACATCAGCGCGGTATTATCGCCACGCTGGCTAATGTCATCAGTTCTGCGGAAGGGAATATCGAAAAGATCACCACATCGGATCGTGATGCACGCTTCAGTATCGTCAACCTGACATTAACAGTACGCAACCGTGTCCACCTGGCCAGGCTGATGAAAAAAGTCCGGATGGTGAAATCGGTGACCCGGGTTGCCAGGGTCAAGAACTAGCCGTTTGAAACACTCAGGATATTGAGTTTGGGATCATCCCCGGACGCTTTCGCTTTTATGTGTTCACGAATTTTCATCAATCCGGTTTCACTGAGCAGTTCCCTGGCCTCGCAAGACGGAACCGCCTCACTGTAAATGAAACCCTGGATCACTGGGCAATTGAGGCTGCGCAGATAACGCAGCTGGTATTCTTCCTCGACCCCTTCGGCCACCATTTCCAGTTTCAGACCGCGTGCCATGTGGGCGATCGCCATCGATGATGGACTGGTCGGCATCCTCTTCCATGTCATGAATGAAGCTGCGATCAATCTTCAGACGGTGTATTGGCAGTTTCTGTAGCAGGCTGAGCGAGGAATAACCGGTACCAAAGTCATCGATGGCCACATGAACACCCACCAGGTGCAGCTCGTTGAGCTTTTCAACTGTCTGTTCAATATTGTTCATCAGCATGCTTTCGGTGATTTCGATTTCCAGTTTCTCACCCGGGAACTGATGTTTCTTCAGGGCCCTGACAATCTTGTCGACAAAATCTTCCTGTTCAATCTGGCGATTGGAAAAGTTGATCGCCAGCCTGTCGACCCGCAAACCATCATCCAGCCAGGTTTTGACTTCAGCGATGGCGGAATCCAGTATCCAGTCACCCAGGTCAACAATGATCCCGGTTTCCTCGGCGACTGTCATGAAATACAGGGGCGACAACAGCCCCTTTTCAGGATGATTCCAGCGCAGCAGCGCTTCCACACCGATGATGTCGCCATTAAACGAACTGACCTGCGGCTGGTAGAACACCTCGAACTGCTTTTTCTTCAAGCCACGGCGAATATCCGCTTCCATGTTAAGCATCCGGCTGTGCTTGATGCTCATGTCGCGGTTGTAGCGGTTGTAACTGTTTTTGCCTTGTTCCTTGGTGTAGTGCATGGCCGTGTCGGAATGCTTGATCAGCAGGTCTGCCGTGTTGCCGTCTTCCGGATACATGGCAATACCGATACTGCCGGTCACGAAAATTTCATTGCCATCGACAATGAAGGGATCCTTGACCGTTTCCACCAGCTTCTTGCCAACGATCTGGTCAACGCCTTCGAATTCCACATGGGGCAGCAGCACAATAAATTCATCGCCACCCAAACGGGCAACCGTGTCCCCTTCACGCAGGCAGGACTTCAGGCGGTTGGCTACCTGCTTCAACAGCTCATCACCGACGGAATGCCCCAGGGTGTCATTGACCACCTTGAAGCGGTCCAGGTCGAGGAACAGCACGGCCAGTTTGTCATCTTCACGCCGGGCATTGCTGATGGTGTTCGACAGACGGTCATGGAACAGCGCACGGTTCGGCAGACCCGTCAGCAAATCATGATAGGCCTGGAAGTGAATGAGTTTTTCCGAGGCCAGACGCTCGGTAATGTCACGGGCCACCACATAGGTGCCGGAATATTCATTGCGGTGCAAAACCCCCTGTTCATCGCGAATTTCGTTTTCGTAGACGCCCAGAGAATTCATTTCGATGGCAATGCGATTGCGCACCCAGCCCGGCTTATTGCCCGGTTTGCACATCAGCCAGATTTCCGCATCGCGTGTCGCACGCGGACCGGCACGACGCTCATTAAAACAGTGGGACGCACGCTCCAGGTATTCGGGATCAATAATGGTTGAATAGTGCGTGCCGATCAGCTCGTCCTTTTTATAATTAAGCAGATCTTCAGCGCGGTCATTTACGTAGGCAAAGTGGCTATTCTTGTCGACAATAAAAATGATGTCCGGTGAGCTTTCAATCATGAAGCGGTACAGACGTTCCGACCGCTCCAGTTGCTTGCGCAGGGAAAACAGGCTTTTTTCGAGTTCGCTTTTACGAATGGCGTTGCGCAGCGTGTGCTGCAGCTCATCAAATTCGAAAGACTTTTTGATATAATCGAAGGCACCCAGCTGAAAAGCACTGGTCACCTGATCAAAGGACGTTTCACCACTGAGCACGACAATGGCGACATTGATATTTTTTTCGTTAATGAATTCCATCACCTGAGGTCCATCAACCTCAGGCATGTTCATATCCAACAGGACAAGATCAAACTCATCGTGTTCGAGTCTATCGAGAGCCTCCTTTCCCCCTAATGCTGGCACCACCTGATATCCGGCGGCCTCCAGCAGGGCCTTATTGCTATCTAGCATGCCCCTTTCATCATCCACCAACAGGATTTTGTGCTCGATAGCCATTATCGCTACTTTCTTGGCGCATCAGAGGGTGCAGATAGCGGCAAGAGTACAGTGAATTCTGTTCCAGTTGCATTCACGGCGTCACGATTTTGACCATTATTTTGCACTTTTGACCGACAGGCGACCTGTCCCCTAAGGTTTTTCACCAGGTTATTGACAATGGAAAGGCCCGAACCCGTGTGATTTCCGTCTTTTGTGGTGTTTCCGGGAGTAAAAAGCCGGTCAAGAACGGCCGGATCAATGCCTGGACCATCATCCCTGACCACCAGCTGCACAAAACGATGGCCATCCATATATATATCGCCGGTCGTCATGATGTTTATGGTACCGCCGTCCACAAGGGCTTCTGCGGCGTTCTTCACAAGATTGGTGATGATCTGACGCAGGGCATCCTCATGACAGACCAGCTCGGGCACGGCCGGATCCAGGTCAGTTTCAATAGTAATGTGATCATCAGCCGCCAGGGACCCGCGGAACATACTGACCAGGCTGGATATGACGGCATTCACGTCAAGCGCCCGTGCCTGTTCCACCTCATGCGCCTTTTTCAGGGTCTCCAGAATTTTGCTGACCCGGTCAATTTCACTCTTGATGAAACTGATTTCAGACTGCACTTTCGTATCGCCTTCCTGTTTCATGCTCAACAGCTGCAGGTAGTTCTTGATAATGCCCAGCGGATTATTGGCTTCGTGTATAGCCTCGCGAATACGCCGGTCGTATTCTGCTGCCACATCCTGTTCTGCAGTCTGCCCTGGTTGCGGACTCGCTTCCAGGTAGCCGCCCAGTTCACAGGCCAACAGGTTTCGCAGGTGCTTCTGCTTCTTGTATTTTTCCGCCTGGTCCAGGGGCACGCCAATCACCAGAATGCCTTCAACCACGCCACTGTCCGGATTCAGGCAGGGTTCGCAGCAGAAATTATCGGCGCCAACCAGAGAGCTTACCTGGCGGTCTATCACGCTCAGTGTGGAGTCAGGCAAACGAAATACGGGGGAGTTTTCTATCACGCTGCGGGCAATCACGCTGCGCTCGGCCAGGCAGCGGATAGTTAGCAGCTCAGAGGCAAGACCTTCTGCAGAACCGGTCAGGCAGGTCAGGGTACTTTAATTGGGTCCACCAGCAAACAGCAAAAACTGGTAATCACCGAACAAGGCCTTGATGACATCCGTTAATACGGTTTTCAAATCCTGCGCATTGCGGGCCCGCGCCAGTCGCGCTCTTGATGGGGCAAGCAGGCTTTCGGCCTCAACGCGTGCCTGCAAATCCCGCAAGGCAATTCTTTCCTGTTTCAGAATATCGTCTGCTTCCGACTGTGGCAGTGGCAGGTAGCTTGTCGAAGAATAGGCGATATTCCAGGTGGCCGTGGTTTGTACCAGACGTTCCCTGGCAACGGTTCGCACGGTGGTGAGGACTTCAGCCTTCAGATCAAACAGGGTGTCTGCCCAGACAGCCGCCTCTGGAGGTTCCTGCTCATCGGCCAATTGATTGGCCAGCCAGGCGATTCGCACCAGGGGTGTGGCATCGAGAATGTCATCCAGCGCCTGATGGTGGTAACGCACCGCATCACAACTGAACCCATCAGCGCCCCAGTGCCTGAGCATGGCGGCACCGAGTTCTGCATGATCAATGCCAAAGGCGTTTTTTTCCTTGTCCAGCAGCGTGCGGGTGTCGGATGTTTGCTGCAGCAACTCCAGATAGCTGTTGCCATGGATCTGCTCCAGGGCCAGGGCGCCGACATTGAGCATGAGACCACAGAAGCCGGCCTGGCGAATTCGATTTTCCTGCTCAGGACCATTCGGGACTACCTGTCGGGCCAACTCTTCTGCCAGGCAGCGCCCGAGGCTGCTTTGCAAATAAAGCTGCTTGAGAAAGCGCAGGCGCGGAACGGAAAGCCGGGTGAATCCCAACCGGGTGGCACACTGACGCAGGTTGCTGGCCAGATCGGGGCTTTTACCCAGCGCTGTTTCAGCCTGAAGCCGGACTGACAGAAACAGATCTCCCGCGACCATGGCGTCCTGGTCCGAGGCCGGGGTGCCAGGGGCCAGCAGATCGAGTTCTCGCACCAGCAGCTCCGGCAGGGAAGGAAACTCCGCCGGCCGTAACTGCTTGATTATTTTGTCAGCGATATCAGACACTTATTTGCTGCTCTATGCGCTCAAGGCAGACCTGGGCCAAATTAAGGAAAAGTTTCACATTGTAGCTAAAAGGCCTGTATTCGTCACATAAGACTGAGATCAGGACTTTGCCCATTTTCGGTATACCTGTACTATTTCGGGTCCTGTCATTCACCCTGATTCGATGCCGGAGACTTTATGAATTTCTTGAATGCCGCCAGATCTGGATTACTGGTTCTACCTGCCCTTGTCGCAAGCCTTGCCTTTGCCCAGCCGGCACCGTCACCGGCGTTCTCGGCCGAGGAACTGTCAGCGCCACCCACCGTGGGCTGGCTCACCAATGGCGGCAACCTGGGCAACCAGCGTTACTCTCCGCTGACCCAGATCAACAAGGACAACGTGGGTGACCTGAAAGCTGAATGGCGAGTGCATCTGAATGGCTCGGGGGCAGGACCCAATCACTCCGGCCAGGGCGAACCCCTGTTTTACAACGGCACGTTGTTTGTGGGCACCGGTGAGAACGATGTTTTTGCCATTGATGTGGACACCGGTGAGTTCCTGTGGACCTACCAGGCCAATCTCGACCCGGCCCGCGTCAATGTCTGCTGTGGTTGGGTGAGCCGCGGCCTGGGCATGGGAGAAGGGCAGATCTATGTCGGTCAACTGGATGCGAAGCTGGTGGCTCTGGACCAGGAAACCGGCGAGGTGAACTGGGAAATCCAGGCCGAAGACCCCAACATGGGCTATGCGATTACCTCCGCTCCGCTGTACTACAATGGCATGGTTATCACCGGCTTCGCTGGTGGTGAGCGCGCCATTCGCGGCCGCATCAAGGCCTATGACGCCAAAGACGGGTCATTACTGTGGACCTTCTATACCATTCCCGGCCCCGGTGAATTCGGCCATGATTCCTGGCCATCAGATAACGAGGCCTGGCGCACCGGCGGCGCACCCATCTGGCAAACACCTGCGGTGGATCCTGAGCTGGGCATGCTGTATTTCTCCACCGGCAATGCCGGCCCTGACCTGAACGGCAACGAACGTGAAGGGGACAATCTGTTTACCGTGTCCATCGTGGCCCTGGATGCCCAGACCGGCGAATACCGCTGGCATTTCCAGCAGGTGCATCATGATATCTGGGATTACGATTCTCCCAGCCCGGTGGTGCTGTTCGACGTGATGAAGGACGGCATTCCCCGCAAGGGCCTGGCCGAAGCCAGCAAGTCCGGCTACCTCTATATTCTCGATCGCATCACCGGCCAGCCGCTGGTGGGCATCGTGGAAACCGAGGTGCCGCAAATGGCTTCCCAGAAAACCTCCCCGACCCAACCCATTCCGGTGGGTGAGGATTTCATTCCCCATTTCATTGATGTGGCCCCTGAAGGCTGGACCCTGGTCAACGACGGTAAAACCTTCACGCCCTTCGACACCGATCCGGTGCTGTACAAACCGCTCGCTGGCGTGAACTGGCCGCCAAAAGCCTATGATCGTGAAAACGGCTGGCTGTATATCTGTGCCAACGACCGCATCGGCGGCGCCGCCCAGGAAGCCGAAAACTCTGACCCCACCCATGATGCCACCTGGCTCGGGGGCGGCTTCCGCATGCCCAATGTGCCTTCCCGTGGCATCTTTGCCGCGATGGATGTCACCACCAATACCATCGCCTGGCGCCAGCAGTGGACCGGCGGCTGTTCATCCGGGTCTGTGGTCACTGCCGGCGGCCTGATCCTGCACGGTCGCACTGATGGCCGTGTGACGGCCATGGACAAGGACAACGGCAAGATGCTTTGGGAATACCAGACCGATGCCGGCGTGAATGGCACCGCTGCCACCTTCATGCACGAAGGCACCCAGTACATCGCGATTATTTCTGCCGGCACCATTTATGCCGGTGGCAAACATGGTGACAGCATCTGGCTGTTCTCCCTGGAAGGCGACATCGAACAGGAAAAAGCTCCCGTTCAAAGTGGCGGCGGCATTGCTGCGGCTGCCACCCCCATGGACATCGATCCGGTCAATCCCCCTGAAGGTCATACCCCTGATGTGGCCGGCGGCCGCGGGATTTTCCAGGGCCTGTGCTCAGCCTGCCACGGCCCGAACGGAGAGGGCGGCGAAGCGGGCGTAGAGCTCAAGGGCAAAACACTGAGCACTTCCGACATCATGACCGTCGCCAACTACGGCCGGAACACCATGCCTGCGTTCGGGTTTGCCTATACCCCGGAGCAACTGCATGACGTGGCGACTTACGTCATTCAGGAAATACTCCCGGAGTGACGGAGGCAGGAGACAGGAGGCAGGGTTGTTCAGGTAAGACTGAATACTTAACGCCTCTATTTTGACTTTTTGTGAGGCAGGAAATCTGGATTGCAGAACCCCCTTTCGTATTACCCTGAAAGTATCACTATCCTCCTACCCTGCTCATCTTCAAGCAACGTGTCCCTGCCTCCTGTCTCCTGTCTCCTGTCTCTATTCTGGCGACCGCCCCATTTCCACCCTAAAATGCATGTATGACTGCCCAACCCTCCACACCTGACCTCAGCACGACACCCGTCGCCACGCTCAAAGGTGTTGGCCCCAAGTTGGCGGAGAAACTGGCCAACATACATATCCATACCGTTCTCGACCTGCTGTTCCATTTGCCCCTGCGTTACCAGGATCGCACCCGTATCACGCCCATCGCTGCGCTGCGTCATGGACTGGAAGGAGTGATTGAAGGAGAGGTGATGGGCAGTGCGGTGGTCTTCGGCAAGCGGCGCAGCCTGCTGGTTAAGGTGCAGGATCGTACCGGCATCCTCAGCCTGCGTTTTTTTCATTTTAGCGCTGCGCAAAAAAATGCCCTGGTTGATGGTGTGCATATTCGCTGTTTTGGCGAAGGGCGCTGGGGTAAAAGCGGGCTGGAGTTGTATCATCCGGAATACGAGATCATCAGCGGCAGCACCAAAGCTCTTGATGAAAATCTGACGCCGATCTACCCCACAACCGATGGCCTGCACCAGGCCCGACTGCGCGCCATGGCAGAACAGGCGCTTTCGTTACTGGAAAAATCACAGGCCCTGCCTGACCTGCTTCCCGAAGCCTTGAGCAATGAACTGCAGTTCATTTCCCTGGCTGAAGCGTTACGTTATCTGCACCGTCCTCCAGTGGATGCCGTGCTTTCGCAATTGCAGGACGGCACTCATCCGGCACAAAGCCGCCTTGCCTTCGAGGAATTGCTGGCCAACTATTTATGTCTGCGCCGCCTGCGGGAGCAGGCCAATCAGCATTCTGCGCCGGCCTTTAACGGGACCGACAAGCTCGCAACAGCCTTGATGGCATCGTTGCCATTCGCCTTGACCAAAGCCCAGCAGCGGGTAGGCCAGGAAATTGCCCGTGATATGACCAGACCGACCCCCATGCTCAGGCTGGTGCAGGGGGATGTGGGCTCTGGCAAAACCCTGGTGGCTGTCATCGCGGCCCTGCAGGCAGTGGAACACGGCTACCAGGCCGCCATCATGGCACCCACTGAAATTCTGGCGGAACAACACTACCTGAACCTGGATACACTGCTCCGGCCACTTGGCCTGAACGTGGCCTACCTGAGCGGCAAGATAAAGGGCAAGGCCAGGGAGGAGGTGATGCAGAACATGAGCAGTGGTCAGGCGCAGATCATTGTCGGCACCCATGCCCTGTTCCAGGATCAAGTGGCCTTTGCCAAACTCGGATTGATCGTGGTGGATGAACAGCACCGCTTCGGTGTGCATCAGCGCCTGGCGCTGCGCGAAAAGGGCAACCAGGATAACAGCTACCCCCACCAGCTCATCATGACGGCCACTCCGATTCCCCGCACGCTGACCATGAGTGCCTATGCGGATCTCGACTGTTCCATCATTGACGAACTGCCACCAGGCCGCACGCCCATCAATACCATTCTCAGCCAGGACACCCGCCGGGCTGAAATTATTGATCGCATCCATGCCGCCTGCCGTGAAGGCAAGCAGGCTTACTGGGTGTGCACCTTGATAGAAGAAAGCGAAGCCCTGCAGGCGCAAGCTGCCGAAGCGACGTATGCAGAATTGCAGGACGCCTTGCAGGACATAAAAATCGGCCTGATCCACGGACGGCAAAAGCCCAAGGACAAGGCCGACATCATGCAGGCCTTCAAGGCCGGCAATATTCAACTGCTGATTGCTACCACGGTAATCGAAGTGGGTGTGGATGTGCCCAATGCCAGCCTGATGGTGATCGAGAATCCCGAACGCCTCGGCCTGGCCCAACTGCATCAACTGCGTGGGCGTGTCGGCCGCGGCAGCCAGGAAAGCCACTGTGTGCTGTTATATAAAACACCCTTGTCTGATGTGGCCAAACAGCGCCTGTCCATCATGCGCCAGAGCAACGATGGTTTCTTTATCGCCGAAGAAGACCTGAAAATCCGCGGCCCCGGCGAAGTCCTCGGCACCCGCCAGACCGGCATCATGGAATTCAAGCTGGCCGACCTGCTGCGCGATGCCCATCTGCAGCCCAAGATCAAACTGTGGTCGGAACAGATCAGGACCCATCAACCAGAATTGATTGAGCCATTGATCAAGCGCTGGCTGGCGGGGAGTGAGCAATATGGACATGTTTAAATAAGACAATACCGTTCGTGAAACCGAAAGGAGCTTGTCGTCATCTGGGCAATAAGGTGAGATCTGTTACCTGACCTCATTCCTTGCGGGTATAGCCTTTTAGTACGTTTAACCAGTAATAAATGCTACCTGGCCAACACGCTTGTGTTTTGCGTACTTTTCAATCATCTTTGCTCACATGTATGCCGCCTTCAATAAAGAGACATTGAAGAACAGGGAGTTACAGGATGTATCAGTATAAAAGTGAGCACGCCATGGAATACATACGCGCACTCTACAAGAGGGCATGCCCCCTTTCCCCACCGTCTCTTGGCCAAAAAACTGATTCGAAATCAGGCAGTAAAAAACTTTCGTTAAACAAATATATTATGCGCATGTAAGCATGCGCAGTATTAAAATGTTATGCACCTAAAGTGTCAGTTCCAGCTTCCTTATAGGAGGATTTATGTCAATTAAAGGTCTTTTTTATATCGAAGCATTCGTTTCCGACTTAACGAGAAGTAAACAGTTTTATGGAGACATCTTAGGCTGGAAACTTGAAACAGACTTGCCGGAAGTTGCCGGATACTACTTTGGTACTGGATATTTAGTACTAGTAAAAGAAAGTCGCCCCGAAAATGAACAAATTTACTCTGGCGGCATGTATGTGGAAGTAGAGGTCGAAAATGCGGCAGCTGAATATGAACGCTTGAAGAGCTTAGGCATCTCCCTAAGCGAATTAGAAAATAAACCTTGGGGCGAGAGTAAATTCACATTCAAAGATCCCGATGGTTACACCTGGGCATATGGGCAAGCTTCATAAATCGATGCATAACAAGCCCTTGAATATCGGCCTATACTACAGGCCTGGGACAGTTGCTTCGCAACTGCCCCTTTAAGAGGGGCGTTAATCTCAACATCCTCTTTCCCATCAGAGTTTTTTAAAAATGAATGCCGGCATAATCTTGTTCCCCTTTTTCGGCACCATGTTGTTAACAATGGTGGTCTGGCTTTACATGTATACCAAGCGACTCCCGTTCGTTCTACGCAGCCAACTCACACCAGAGCAGCTCACGCCACAGGAGCTTGCGCGCTTGTCGCCGCCTGACGTGGCGAATCCATCTGACAACCTCAAGAATCTGTTTGAGTTGCCCACTCTTTTCTACGCGGTGGTTCTTTATCTTCTTACAAGCCAGCTGGTTGATGCCTGGTATACCGGTGCGGCGTGGGTATTCTTTGTATTCCGGGTTTTACACAGCATTGTGCACTGTTCTGTCAATGTCGTAAGGTTACGTTTCCTGCTCTATGCCATCTCATCGGCGGCATTGTGGTTCATGATATTGCGGCTTTCAGTGAACATCTTCTTTCAAAGTGCCTGAGTTTGCATAACAACCTGATTGATAACGCCCACTGGGCCATGACATCTTTCATGGCTCGACCTCAATACCAGAGCCTTTTTCTGCGAACCAGCTTAAACCTATGAAAAAAATTCTGATATTTGGTAATTCCGGTTCAGGGAAGTCCACGCTAGCCAAAAAGCTTTGTGCTGATGAGCAGCTGGCGCACCTCGACCTGGATGTCCTTGCCTGGGAACCTACATCACCCCCCGAGCGAAAAGCGCTTTCTGAGTCTGAAAAAGCCATATCACACTTTATCCAGTCCAACCCGGGCTGGGTCATAGAAGGTTGTTATGCTGATTTGCTGGAAATTGCTGTTCCTTTTTCCTATGAAATAATATTTTTAAACCTCCCTGTCGACACCTGTGTCGATAACGCCAGACATCGTCCTTGGGAGCCGCATAAATATGAAACCAAAGAAGCTCAGGATGGAAACATGGAGATGTTGATTGAATGGATCCGACAATACGCAGACAGAACGGATACTTTTTCACAAGCAGCACATACCACTCTCTATGAGCGGTATTCAGGGAAGAAGGTCATGTTCACCAATAACCATCCAAATCTGTAACCGTTGAGAACAATAAGGCTAACATGCTGGCATTCTTCCGATCGTACGCACTTCTACTTCAAGCATTCTTCAGGAGCAACCTATGATGACAGCAGGCTGGATAATGAGCGGACTTTTTGCAGCATTTATGCTGCTGGCGTCTGTTGTTCCCAAATTGATTAAACATTCCTCGGCCATCGATTCACTGACACAGCTGGATTGGCCTGTAAAATACCTCACGCTGATTGCGATGCTGGAGTTGGCGGGGGTAGCTTTTTTTCTGTATCCAGCCACCAGTTTGCTTGGGGCCATTATGTTTACCGGCATCCTGGGCGGAGCCCTGGCCAGTCATCTGCGATCCGGCAGCCCGTTATACAGTCATACCCTGTTCAGCACCTATCTGGGGTTTTTTATGTGGCTCGCTTTATGGTTAAGGGATCCTGAATTCCGGATTGCCGTTTCGCTATTGAATTAACACAATCTGATTTTTGGTTTATGGATTATGGTTTATTGGATTAATTCATTTCGTCTTCTGAGACTTCCTGTGTGCGCTTATGGATAAGCCTGTTGCCGTCAATGATGAATTTGTCTCACTGGTTTTAGCCGCCAAAGAAGATGCCGCCTTTCGCCAACGTTTGTTGAACATTCTGCGGATTTCCGAGCCTGAGCGCAGATTGCTGGTGGCACAACTGGTATCCGAGAGCCAGGCCAATGATGCCCCCCCGGCGTTTGTCGATGCGCCGAGTTCACTGGGAGATGACAAGATCGCCAGGACTGTCATCGACATTCTGATCAGTATCGACAACTGATTAGTCCGTTACCGACGGCATATAAGGTTGATCCTCACCATCCATCCATACGTATAATGGCTGTTTTGCATAAAGCTACAAACAGAGGTTTCCATGTCCACCCCGAATTTTTCTGACGTCAATGCCAGCATTCAACGCATCTTTGCCCTGCAGCAAAAACACCAATGGGTAATGAAGGCCTCATCTGCCGAAGAGCGCAAAGCCCTGTTGGGCAAACTGAAGGCTGCTGTGGAGGCCCATGCTGACGAGATCGTGGCTGCCGTGCGCCAGGATACTCGCAAGCCGGAACAGGAAATTCGCATCACCGAGGTGCTGAATGTGACCGGCAACATTCAGCGCAATATCGACAACCTGGATGCCTGGATGGCACCCGTGGATGTCCCCACCTCCATGAACCCCAATGACCGTGCCCAGATCCGTTATGAAGCGCGTGGTGTCTGCCTGATTCTCGGGCCCTGGAACTTTCCACTGGGCCTGGTCCTGGGACCACTGGCCGCCGCCATTGCCGCCGGCAACTGCTGCATGGTGAAACTGACTGACCTGTGCCCCAACACGGCAAGAGTTGCTGCAAAGATCATCAGCGAGGCCTTTGATGAAAAAGAGGTGGCCCTGTTTGAAGGTGAGGTGGATGTAGCTACCGCACTGCTTGAGCTACCTTTTAATCATATCTTCTTCACGGGCAGTACCCGAGTCGGCAAACTGGTGATGGCTGCCGCCGCCAAACACCTGGCCACTGTCACCCTTGAACTGGGCGGCAAATCACCAGTGATCATTGATGAAGGTGCAGACGTGGTAAAAATTGCCGGCGACCTGGCCGGTGCCAAGCAGTTCAATGGCGGGCAGGCCTGTATCTGCCCGGATTATGTGTTCGTGAAGGAAAGCCAGAAGGAAGCCCTGGTGAATACGTTCAAGGCGAAGGTGCAGGAAAACCTGTTTGATGACAGCGGCAACATCAACAAGGAAGGAATCGCCCAGATAGTGAATCCCCAGAATTTCGCACGGGTGAAAGGCCTCTTCGATGATGCCGTGGCAAATGGTGCCACCGTTGCCGTTGGCGGTCAGTTGGAGGAAAGTGATTTAACAGTTCATCCCACCCTGCTCACCAATGTCACCCCCGATATGGCCATCCTGCAGGAAGAAATCTTTGGGCCCGTTCTGCCAGTCATGACTTACGAGAATCTGGATGATGTCATCGAGTACATTGAGCAGCGGGACAAACCCCTGGCCCTGTATGTCTATTCACCAAATCCGGACAATGTGGAAAAAGTACTGAACAGAACCTCTTCGGGCGGAGTGACCGTCAACGGGGTATTCTCCCACTACCTGGAAAACAACCTGCCCTTTGGCGGTGTGAATGGTTCCGGGATGGGCAGTTATCACGGCCACTTCGGTTTCAAGGCCTTTTCCCATGAACGCGCGGTTTACCGGCACCTGTAAGCTGCAGGGTCATGACCTGGCACCATTCAGGGCTTTTTCAGGCGCCGGGAATATAAACAGGTGAATAACGTGTTATGAACTGGATAGCAAACAACGTTGCAGAGCTGTTAACAGCCATCTCCATCCTGTTTGCCGTGCTTACCTGGTATATCGCCCACAGAAACTAGGCACGCAAGGACAAAATCCATTACACGCTGGAAGTGCTTGGCCAGACCAAAACCCTTGAACACCTGGCCAGGGCCGATTTTCTGATAAACCAGGCGATCAGTAAAAACATCACCATAGATCCATCGCAAGTCAGCCCGGAACTTGAGCCTGCTATTTTCCTGATGTTGAACTATTACGAAGACCTTTGCGCCTGGCATGCCGAAGGCGTCATCGATGGGCCCATGCTCAAGCACCTGCGCGGCGGACTGATAAAGAAAACCTTCGATCTGTGCAAACCCTATATCGATGACTATCGGGCAAAACAGGGCCGCGATGAAATCTATCTGAAGCTTGAACAATTTACGAAAACCCTCTCTCCTTAAGAACAGCTCAACGTCAACCAATAATCGGGGTCAGATCATCTTTATATGGAAATAGGGGTCTGACCCCTATTTCTGTGTCGTTGTTCTTGCTGCCTGGATCAATGCGTTCCCGTTACGGCGTAGTGCTACAGTTTTTTCCATGTGCTGTCGTTATGTCCGGTACCGGGCATAGTATTTACTGAGCCAGGGTATATAAACACTTACCATGTTGGGGCGGGCATGAAATCATTCATGGCCAGTCTTGATCAATTTTTCCCCAACAGACACTGCTACCCGGGATTTCACAGGATCCCGGGATGTTGCCATTTCCGGTCTAAAATTCCTAAAGTAGTCGACACGTAATGTCGTAATGATTGCATACCTCAGGGTATTACTCCCTGGGGATATACCTTGGGCCCGGTCACCATTCCGGGATGTGACATTCAAATGCATTAAGGAGTACGGGTGTGGTCAAACTGAATGTGATTTATGACGAATTCAACAATTATGATGATGCCCATCATAAGCTGAAAGCCCTGTTTGCCGGCTTCCAGAACAATATTTTCAAACTCGAGGAGACCGATTTCCAGGTCAAGGGTGTTAGTGTGGAAACCATTAATGCCAATATTTCCCGTGTGGAATATATCGGGCGGCATTATGAATTTCGTTTTTCCACCGTCCGGGATGATGACACCCTGATGGGCAAAATGTCCGTGTTCAAGGAAACCATCGAAGGGAATTTCCGTGAGCTGGGTTATGTCACTTTCGATACGGACGCTACCGTGAACGTGCCTTCACCTGATAGTGACATAAAACGTGTCAGCATGGACAACACGTTCTGTTGCTGTGCCCTGGTGCTTAATTTCATTCGGGACGATATCAACGACTGACAACTCCCACAACATGGCGCCTGCCGGGCACGATTGATAGTATTTGTGTCCATGATTCACCGGAGCAAGCAGGCGCTGTGTTAATTTGAAAATTGTTTTCCATAAACTTTCTGATGAAGAACATACCCTGCTCGTAGAGCGCAGAGATGGCTCCACAGAAAGCCGTACTCTCAACAGCCGCAGCTTCCTGCGTCATGAACTTGCCCACCTTGCCGTGGAACTTGAACTTCCTGTCAAACGGGGATACTGGGGTTCCGTTGCCAGTGGCCAGCCACTTGATGGCATGGATATTCGCGGGCCCGATATCGCTCTGGCGGAAGCGCTGGCGGTCCGCGTCCAGGGCTTGATGCGGGAAGAGAACGAGGACCCCGACCGTTTCCTGGCCACGCTGGATGGTGTCAGGGACCACAAGCTCACGCTGGAAACAGCCCAGCGTATCTGTGAACGCAGCCGTCAGCTTCGCGGCCACTGGCGGGCTACACCCTTTTGTGAGGATATGGTGGTGCACTGGACCATTCCGGTGTCCGATTGACCATGGTCAACAACGGACACGCGAAGCGCGATATGCTGGAAAGATGACACCACAACAACCCGAGAACACTCCCAGTACCTGGCAGCAATGGATGCAGCATCCCCAACGCCAGCCCCTGCGACGCGCCCTGTTCCAGATACACCTCTGGAGTGGCATCGGTCTGGGCCTGTATATTTTCTTCATCAGCGTTACCGGCAGCGTACTGGTTTATCGTAATGAGCTATATGAAATTTTCACACCACAGCCCTATATCTCTTCCTCTCCGGGACCCGCCCTCAGTGATGAGGCGCTGACTGCTGCCGCGGTTCAGGCACACCCGGGATACCGGGTAATTCGTCTTTCCCGGCACTACAACCCCGGTTTTGCGACGGATATCTGGCTGGAAAATGCAGGTGGTGATGTCCGCCGTCGCCATTTTGACCCCAATACCGGTGAGGACGTGGGCAGTGCCGTGGCTGTCGGCATCATGTTGGTGTCCGGTCTTATCGAGATACACGATAACTTCCTGGCTGGCGAAACCGGGCAGAACATCAACGGCATCGGTGCAATGGCAGTGGTCCTGGTAGCCATGACTGGCCTGGTGATCTGGTGGCCGGGCCGCCAGCGCTGGCGACGGAGCCTGACCCTGCATAAAAATGTTGGCTGGAAACGCTTCAACTGGGACCTGCACAGCATGATGGGCTTCTGGACCTTTGCCTTCATCATGATATTTTCACTCAGCGGGATTTATTTGTGCTACCCGGAGCATTTCCATGCCTGGGCCGACCGTACCTTCGAAATCACCGATGAGAATGCCGGACAGCGCCCCATAGACCGCATCCTGTACTGGCTGGCTTTTTCCCATTTCGGACGCATCAACGGCATCGGCCTGTTCTGTGACGGACCCGGACTTTGCGACCAGGCCACCAAAGCCACGTGGGCCGTCTTCGGCATGGCGCCTGCCGCCATGTTCATCACCGGCACTATCATGTGGTGGAATCGTGTCCTCAGACGCTGGCTACGCCGGGCCTGACAGAATCCGACTTTCCCATTGCCAGTGAAAACGGCATACTGCGCCTTTTATCAAAACCCGACACCAGAAGTGAGTTTGCATGAGTGCCCTGCCCCCCTGTCCCCAGTGCCAATCCGACTATGTGTATGAAGACGGCGATATGCTGATTTGCCCGGAGTGCGGCCATGAATGGCACAAGGATGCCGCCAGCGCTGCCGAGGATGAGGGACTGGTGGTCACCGATGCTCACGGCACACGCCTGGTTGATGGTGATTCGGTCACAGTGATCAAGGACCTGAAGATAAAAGGCTCATCATCTGTCGTGAAAGTCGGCACCAAGGTGAAGAACATCCGCCTGGTGGAAGGCGATCATGACATCGACTGCAAGATCGATGGCATCGGGGCCATGAAACTGAAATCCGGATTTGTGAAAAAAGCCTGATCAACAAGTACACATTGGACTGCAATATTTTGACCGTCTATCCTTTCTTTTTTAGGCAGGTAAGCAAACGCTGAAACCAGCGGCCTGCATGACTTAGTGGAGATCAACATGAAAAAAATTCTCGTCGCTCTTGTGCTTCTGTTCAGCACCAGCCTCGCCATTGCCCAGGGAGCCGCACCCGTTGCCGGCAGGGATTATGTCGTGATCGACAATGGCAAACCGCTTCAGAGCGAAGACGGTAAAGTGGTTGTCGAGGAATTCTTCAGCTACATCTGCCCGGCCTGTAACTCCTTTGAGCCGCTGTTTCTCTCCTGGCAAAAACAGCTGCCTGACAATGCGGTAATCCATCATATCCCTGCAACCTTCCGTTCAGACTTCAAGTATTACGCAGGTGTGTTTTATGCCGCCAAAGCCCTGGGTGTTGAAGAGGAATCCCATGCCGCGATGTATGAAGCCGTACACAAAAAACATACTGTGCCAGGCGAAGGTGAAAGGATTGATGAAAACAAGGTGGCAGCGTTTTACGCTGACTTTGGTGTCGAACCTGAAGAATTTTTGAAAACCCTGAAAAGTTTCGGCGTTGACTCGAATGTGCGTCGTGCCACCAAGCACATGCAGGACAGCAAGGTCCCCAGCACACCGACGTTGGTCGTGAATGGCCGTTATCTGGTCACAGCCCGCTCTTATGGCCAGATGTTCAGCACCGCAGAATACCTGATCGAGCAGGAAGCCAAGCGCCTGGGATATTAATCACTCGTTTTAATTCCCTTCCAGGACACCGGTTTCCTTCTCGCTTCTGGCGATAATCACCGCACCGCAGGAATCTGAAAAGATATTCACGGCGGTGCGGCACATATCCAGCACGCGGTCGGTGACCAGCAGCAAGCCGATCGCCTCAACCGGTAAACCGATAGCCGTGAGTATCACGGTGATTGCCACCAGGCTGGCTGCCGGAATGCCGGCCACCCCGATGGATGTTAGCAAGGCAATCAACACCACGGTGAATTGCGTTCCAAAGGACAGCTCCAGCCCATAGGCCTGGGCCAGAAAAATGGCCGCAACACATTCATATAATGCTGTGCCATCCATGTTGATGGTGGCGCCCAGCGGCAGCACAAAGCTGGTGGTGCGTTCCGACACACCGGCGTTTTTCTCCACGCATTCCATGGTCAACGGCAAGGTGGCCGATGATGAAGCTGAGGAAAAAGCTGTCAGCATGGCTGGTGCCATGGCTTTGAAATGCCGGGAGGGATGCACCCGGGCCACATACTTCAATACCAGTGGCAGAGCGATAAAGGCATGGGCTGCCAGCGCCAACAATACTGTGAAGAAAAACACCAGCAGGGGCTTGAACGCCGCAAAGCCTGTCGCTGCGACAGTTTCTGCCACCAGGCCAAAGACGCCATAAGGCGCAAAGGTCATCACCCACATGGTGATTTTCATCATGGTTTCAGAAATCCCTTTCCACAGGGTCAGCAGGGCGTCACTTTGTTTGGTGGGAATCTGGGTCATGAAGAAGCCGAACACCAGGCTGAAAAAAATCAGGCCCAGCATCTGGCCTTCAGCCGCTGCCGCGACGATATTGGTGGGAATCATGCGCAGGAAGATTTCAACGATATCCCCACCCCCCCGGCCTTCCACACTGGCCACAGCCGATGCCACCTGATTGCTGTCAAGCGTCAGGTTAAGCTGCTCGCCCACGGGCTGGCCATCGGCGATGCCCGGTGCCAGCACATTCACGAACACCAGGCCTATCAGGATCGCCAGGGTACTGGAGAACGCATAATAGAGAATGGTTTTACCGCCAAGTCGTCCCAGGTCACGACTGCCCCCCAAACTGGCGATACCCACAATGATCGATGCCATGATCAATGGCACGATGATCATGCGCAGTGCATTCATGAACAGGGTGCCGGCAAAGTCATAAATGGAAAAGAAGGTAATCCCGAGGATGCTGGCATCCGTACCGGTAAGGGTGCCCGCGACAGTCGCCAGGACGATGGCTATCAGGATCTGCCAGTGCAACTTGAGTTTGGTCATGGTGAGTCAGCTCTGCATTGCTGTGATGGTGAATCATTTAAACAGGGGAAAATCCTTTATTCAACGCCGCTGACAGTGTGTCTATAATGACCGCCTTGTATTCACCCCGGCATCAGGAAGGATATGGAGCACACGCATTACCTGGCTCGCAGCCGCGCTTTTGTCCTGCGGTGCTGGGCGTCCCTGAAACAGGCCTTCGAACGCCGCTTTCCCGTTGTCTATGCCCATTTACCCGACTACTGGCGACTGACCCGGATGGACCGGCCCATCGGCATTTTCCTGCTGCTGTGGCCAACCCTCTGGTGTTTGTGGATTGCCGCCGGCGGCTTTCCTGATCTTGATCTGCTGGTGATTTTCATCCTGGGTACCACACTCATGCGCGCGGCGGGCTGCTGCATGAATGATTTTGCTGACCGTGATTTTGATGGGCACGTGAAACGCACCAAAGACCGCCCGCTGGCCGCCCGAAAGATCCGCAGCAAGGAGGCCCTGGCCCTGTGCGCTGTGCTGTGTGTGATTGCCTTTCTTCTGGTCTTGCTGACCAACCGCCTGACGGTCTACATGTCATTTGGCGGCCTGGTGCTGGCCCTGATCTATCCCTTCATGAAACGCTTCACCCACCTGGCCCAGCTATTCCTGGGCGCCGCTTTTTCCTGGGGTGGCGTGATGGCCTTTACCGCCCAGACTGGTGAGCTGCCTGTTTATGCCTGGCTGCTTTACACCGCCAACTTCATCTGGACCGTGGTGTATGACACCGAATACGCCATGGTGGATCGTGATGACGACCTGAAGATCGGAGTGAAATCCACCGCGATACTTTTTGCGGAGGCAGACCGGTTTGTCATCGGGGTACTGCAGCTGATGTTCCTGTTCGCCATGTCCATGAGCGCCAAGCATTTCGAATTGGGCGGCTGGTTCCAGTTCGGCCTGTTCCTGGCCACCTGCCTGTTCGTCTACCAGCAGTTCCTGATCCGTAAACGGGAACGGGACAAATGCTTCAAGGCCTTTCTGAACAACCACTATGTGGGGATGATTGTGTTTGCGTTTACCGTCGTGGATTTGTTTATACCTTGACGGAGGCAGGAGGCAGGAGGCAGGAGGCAGGAGGCAGGAGGCAGGAGGCAGGAGGCAGGGACGATGATCGTTTTTCCTGGATAACCGTCAAGTATTTTTTCCCACGTATAGTAAAAATAATGACTTGAAACCCAAAACCTTCCAGAAACAACCCTGTCTCTTGCCTCCTGTCTCCTGCCTCCGAAGCGACGCTTTGCGTCTTTTCAAAGCAGCTCCCTGCCATTAAACACTTCCCGCTCCAGTGAAAAGGAGTCGACGCCTTCCACACAACCCAGGTTGACGCGGTAATAGCCCGGCTTGCGCATGCTTTCATGGTAGGTGTAATTGCCGCAGCGGTTGCAGAAATAGTGCTTGGCCACCTTCGCGCCGAACTGGTAACAGGACAGGGCATCACCGTCGATGTCGCGCTTGAGATCGGCCTCGGCAATCGGTGGGTTCAGCATGATCGCCGCGCGGCGTTCGCAGTAGGAACAGTTGCAACTCAGTCCGCCGGTGATTTCGTCGGCGTCGAAGGAAAAGCGGATGGCTCCGCAGTGGCAGCTTCCCTGGTAAGTCGTCATAGGTAAGTCCTAGATGTTGTATTGAATCAGCCTGGGTCGAGGCCAGTCCGTGCTGGCACCCAGTTCCTGCAGTATGGCAATGCCGCGATCGTAGTTTCTGCCCACGGAATTCACACCGTGGGAATCATCACCCGGCACCACCGCAATACCCCTGGCAATCGCCTGCTCCAGGATGGCCGTGCAGGGGTACTGCTCCACCGCCTTGTCGAACCCGCGCAGATTGAAATCCAGGATCAGGCCCAGCTCGGCAATCAGGTCAAGATTGCGGCTGATGCGTTTCTGTACCTCGGCATGGGCCAGGGTGTTCAGATAATCCGTGTCGTATTTGCGAATCAGGTCGAAATGCCCGACCACCGCAGGTGCCAGGTTTTGGAGCATGGCGTACTGGGCATCGAAATAAGCCAGGTAAAGTTCCACCAGCCCGCCGGCACTATCGACCGCGGTCTGGAAGAGTTCGGCATCATAGTCGATGCAGATATCGTTGACGTGATGTACTGAGCCTACCAGGTAGTCCGGCCTGAGTTCAGACAGGAGGTTGTTCACCAGGTCCAGTGAGCCTGTGTAGGTTTCGGTTTCAAAGGCGGTGAACAGGGTGATCTGGTCTTGGTACTTGTGCTTCAGTTCACGGCATACGGCAAAGTATTCATGGAATCGACGCATCAGAAACTCAGCCGTCAGGCTGTCGCGGCTTTCATCGGGATACCGGTATGCATCCACCAAGGGGGCCATGTGTTCAGTAATACCGACCCAGCTGAACCCCTGGTTGATATAGGCACAGATGACATCCTCCAGCGCATCACTGGCGTGATGGCAGAACTGGCCGCTATGTCCGCCATGGACAGAGACTCTGGCAACGGTCTGGGAGGTCAGGGACATGGTTCAGGGTCCGGGAGGTTCACACGCGGTCTATTCTAGTAGACATTGAGCAGAAGAGACAGGAGGCAGGAGCGCGAAGCGCGGATGGACAGTAGCAACCAACCCCTCCGGTCCTCTACAATGTTTTCTCGCAACTCCTCTGCCTTACGTACCGTGAACAGCCAACCCGAATCCTATCAACTGCGCTTTTTGACCAGCATCGATGAGATCGAGGCTGAGATCTGGGATGGTATCGTGGATACCGGCTACCCCTTTCTCAGGCATGCCTTCTTCAGAGCCCTGGAAAAAAGTCACAGCACAACAGCCGTAACAGGCTGGCAGCCATTTCATGCCGTCGTTGAAGCAGGCGAGGGTGATGCGGCAAGACCAGTTGCCATCATGCCCCTGTTTCTCAAGGACAATTCCCGCGGCGAATATGTCTTCGACTGGTCCTGGGCCGATGCCTACCAGCGACACGGCATGGACTATTACCCGAAGCTGGTGACAGCCATCCCCTTCACCCCCTGCCCCGGCCCGCGTATCTGCGTGGTACCTGACCATGACCGGCTGGAAATCTATCGCCTGTTATGTGCCTATATTCCCAGGCAGGCGGAAACCCTGAAGGCTTCCAGCTGGCACATCCTGTTTCCCGATCAGGATGCCTGCGAAGCGTTGAAGCTGGAAAATATCCAGGCCCGCATCGGCTGCCAGTACCAGTGGTTTAATCGGGGTTACCAAACCAGTGAGGACTTCCTTGCCACATTCAGCTCACGCAAACGCAAAAACATCCGCAAGGAACGTCAGAAGATTCTGGATGCCGGTATTTCGTTTGAACAGCTAACCGGCGAAAACATCACGGACGAGCATTGGGATGTGTTTTACCGTTTCTATGAGAGCACCTATTTTGTCCGTGGCCGTGCGCCCTACCTGACCGACCTGTTTTTTCACCAGGTAGGCAAGAGCATGCCCGACAATCTGTTGCTGGTGCTGGCGAAAAAAGACGGGGGCTATATTGCCGGGGCCCTGAGTTTCATCGGATCAGATACCCTGTATGGCCGCTACTGGGGCTGCAGCGAGGAATACCAATTCCTGCATTTTGAAACCTGCTACTACCAGGGAATCGAGTACTGTATTGAGAAAGGACTGGCGCGCTTTGATTCCGGCGCCCAGGGGGAGCACAAGATCCAGCGTGGTTTCGAACCTGTGCTGACCTATTCCAATCACTGGATTGCCCATCCCGACTTTGACCATGCCATTGGTCAGTTCCTGGCGGATGAGGAAAAGTATATTCGCCGCTACCAGCAAGAAGCGGCCCAGTACCTGCCCTTCAAAAAAATGGGGTCAGAACACTATTTTAATATTAAGAAATAATCTGAAGGGGTCTTTATATGGAAATAGTGTTCTGACCCCATTTTTTCTGCCAGACCAGCAGCTGGTTGTTGGCAGGCATGGCGTGATCTGCCAGCAGCTCTAATCCGTTCCTGGTGGCCAGTTCGTTCACTGTCTCTATATCCCGGATACCACTTAGCGGATCACGTTCCTTGAGCCACTCATCAAAGCGGGCGTTGCTGTCACTGGTGTAGTTTCCCTGGTAGCGGAAAGGGCCATAGACACACAGCCTGCCGCCGGTTTGCAGCACTTTCCCAACCCCCTGGAAAAAATACGGTACGTGTTCTGCTGACATGATGTGCAGCGTATTGGCACTGAACACACCCTCAACCTGAGTGTCGGGCCAGGGACCCTGCATCACATCCAGTGTCTGCGGCGGGAGAATGTTGGGAAACGTCTCACCTTCAAGACCTGCAAGCATGACTGACAGACTGTCGGGCATATCCGAGGGCTGCCAGGTGATGCCAGGCAGGTGTTCGGCAAAGTAGCGCACATGCTGCGTGGTGTAGCTGCCTATTTCAAGGACCGTACTGCCGCCATGAAAAACCTGGCGGATCACCTCAAGGATGGGGGCCTTGTTATTCTCGCAGGCCTGGGAAAAGGGTTTTGACATATCACAAGTCGCCAGAGGGAATTTGGGTTACACTGAAAATATTCACTTACCGGAAGACGCATTATGCCAAAACAACATATCGAAGGGTTGATCTCCCAGCTGCACGACAAATTTGCCGACAGTGACACCAGTCCACAACAGGAGCAGATGCTCGCCCAGATGCGCAGCCAGCTCGCTGACTGGGAAGGACCCAAACCGCCGGCTACCTTTCAGGAAACGGCCGAACTGCTACTCGAGGAACTGGAAGAGGAACATCCCACCGCCGCCGGCATCATCGCCGAGATCATCCGCTCTCTGAATAATATGGGCGTATAAGCGGCTCACCGGCAGCGATTGGCCGACACTGTCTCTGAGTTCTGCTGTTTATTTCTGTTTGCGAAGAAACACAGGCTTGTCGGATGATGAGTCTGCCTGGCTGTACTTGTAG
>Ga0181582_10000091_pt1 | contig 52318 bp, 19 predicted proteins | sample 071ome_32_FD_132438 | JGI IMG/M metagenome (GOLD analysis project Ga0181582, IMG submission 132438) | Coastal salt marsh microbial communities from the Groves Creek Marsh, Skidaway Island, Georgia - 071405AT metaG (megahit assembly) | ecosystem: Environmental > Aquatic > Marine > Intertidal...
CTGCCACGGTTTCCAGGGGCTGGCCGCCCCGGGCTCGGCGGGACGACGGGCATCTGCTGTGCACGGCGATGGGTCCCACCGGCCTGTCGTGCACTTGGTCGAGACGCCCCGGTCGGCCTAACTACTAGCTCATCATACACGTCCATACTTTCTTCGAGCGCGCTGGGCACAACTGCCGAGTGCCGAGCCTCACCCGCGGAGGCGAATCGCCGGCTGCCGCCGGCAGCCTCCGTCGCCGCGATGGAGGGGCCCGGCGTAGGAAACGGGGGCCCTGCAACGGCAAGCCTCTCCCAGCTCCCTGAAAGCATTTCGCGGCACCTGACCCCGACCACACCTGTCGGGAGACCGTGTCGCGTCCCCTGCGTAACCCGGAAAACCATGTCAGACGCGGAGGATGGGCTCTCCGCGGCCACGCCGTCAATCGACAGCGCGGCGTTCTGGTCGGCCGTTCTCACGATGTGCCTGGCCGTCACGGGGGCGTGCATCCTACCGGTAAGACCCACTGGATCCCTGTGGATGCTGTCAGGACTCCCACTTGACCAATGTGTGTGGCATCGCGAGGCGGGATGGCTCAGCCCGCCCGCCCCGGCGTTAACCAACCCTAACCCTCGAAAACGCTCGCCCAAACTGCCGACCCCCTCCCCCCCCCGAACGCGCAGCTTCCGTACACGCTGGCGAGCACGTCCATCGTCGTCTTCGTCTGCATGCTCGTGATCGTGTCCGTGGTCAATATCTTCTCGTGCCGTCTGCTCATCAGGGCGTCCCAGAAGACGGGGACGCGACAGTACGAGCTCCTCGCCAGGGCCGCCGGTGGCAAGGCCCTCCACGCCCTGAGCGCCTTCGCGATGCTGGTGCTGATGTTCGGATCGCTGTGCGGCGTCGTGGTCATCCTCGGCGACTTGGCGCATGCCGTGCTCGCCAGCCTCTGGGGCTTCGAGACGGTGCGCTGGGCCACGATCCTCGTCACGGCCGGCGCGCTTCTGCCGCTAGCGCTGACCACGCGATCGATGCGCTCCAAGCCCCTCGAGGTGGCCGGCCTCGCCGCGCTGCCCGTGCTCGTCGTCCTGATGGGCATCGTCGTCGTGGACTGCGTTTCGTCGGGGTTCCCGGGGATCGCGTCGGGGCAAGTCTCCCCCCTGGTGCCGGAGCGAGGCGCGGGCGGCGTGCTCGAGAGCGTCAACATCATGGTCTTCTCCCTGTACGTGCAGCCGGTGCTGATGCCGCTGCTGGCGGAGATGCCCGCCGGGGATCGCGGGGCGCGGACTATGAAGAGGGCGGTGGACGCGACGGTCCTGGTCTACGGCATCACAGTGTTCGGGTCCATGGGCTTCTTCGGGGCCGCTGCGTTCGGCAGGGCCACGGCCGGCAACGTCATGAACAACTCGCTCCTCTCGAGCCCCGCCGCGGGGGCGTGCCTCCAGGCCGCCATGCTGTTCTACGCCCTCGTCTGCTCGGTGCCCATGGTGATCGCCCTCCGGGCCTTCATGGAGGGCCTCGCCTCGAAGAAGGTGTCCTGGCCCAAGGCCGGGACGTGGGCCAGCCACGCCCTCTACACGACCGGGATCGTGGGGGCGTCGCTCGCGGGAGGATTGCTCGCCCAGGGGAGGTCCGAGGTCGTGTTCGCCCTCACGGGGGCTACGGGGGTGTCCCTGGTGTGCTACGTGATCCCGGCGGCCATCCACGTGTTGCTCTGGCGCCGCGACAAGACGCACCCGTCCGTGTGCCCTGTGTGCTCGTGCGTGGGGTACGTGGACGGGAAGCTGTGCGACGACGCGACCCTCGGCTGCTCCTGCGCCTCGGAGCTCGCCCGGGTCCCCGATTGGGTCGCCGCGAGCCGCCTGCGCAGTGTGGAGCCCCTCCGCGCCATGACCCTGCCGCGCGCGCCCCTCCGCGCCTTGAGCTTGGTGCGGCAGCCCCTCCGCAGCATTACCCTGGCGCGGGATCCCCGCCAGCCCGCCAGCCTTGTGCGAGAGCCCCTCCGGGCCTTCAGCCTGGCGCGGGGGCGGGTGTTCGTGCCGATCGAGGAGAAGACGGAGGACGGTGCGGCTTCCCCGTGGAGCTCGACGCAGGGGTCGTCCCGCGAGAGCGAGCTCGGCGAGCCCCTTCTGGGGGAGGCACCTGGGCGCGCGGAGGATCCGGCGCCGCCGCGGAGGCCACTGGTGGCCTCCTGGCGGGAGGTCGCGTCCGAGGTCGTGGCGCCAGCGCTCATGGGACTCGCAGGGCTGGGCGTGGGGGCGCTCGGGCTGGGCGCGCTCGCAAACTAGTGTCAATGTGTGGTGAAATGAATAAATTGAAGGTGCTCCTCTCGACTCGGTTGGGATCGGAGCGGAGACCGCGATCGCGGCCCGACAGGGTGTGCCACACAGTCATGCGCAGCGAGTCGGCCCGACTGCCCGGCACGGTGCGCTGGCTCGCAACGCACCACTCCTTGGCACTGACATACCGGGCCCTCATCTGAGCTGTCGCTAGCGTGGCCTCCGCTGTCCCGTCGCCATCCTCATGATCCTTCTCCTCCTCGAAATTGCCGCACTCCTCGGCGCCTCCCTTGCAGCGGCGTGAGAAGAGCGCAACAAGTCCTTGCGTAGGTGGGTCAACGGGGAGTTGTTCCACGTGCTGCCCTAAAAAGTGTTCCTTCCCATAGGCGCGCGCGCTGAATAGGCATGGTGATCCGTCGCGTTGTGGAGAGGGCCAGAAGGCCCGCGAGCGTCAGCACCCCGCCCCGCTTCACTGTCAAAGGCGGGAGCCCGGTCGCTGGGCAGGAGGCTGCCCCAACCCCTTCCACCCCGTGTCGGCCGCCCCCCTCGTCCGCCCGAGCTTGCCGCCGTACGGGAACGGGTTCTTTTTGAGCGGGCATGTTTGTGCCGTAAGACCGCAGGACTGAGGCCCTGCGTGCCTGACAGCAGGTACATGGAGGAGGCCAGGTCGGCATGGGAACAGCGGCGCTCTGACGAGCAGCCCGGTGTGCACAGAGGAGAGAGGCGCGCCCCAGCTGCCATTCCCATCCCGCGCCGGGTGGTCTCCAGCGGGCAGCTGCACGATCAAGCGTCGCGAAGCCCTGCGAGCTTCCCGCCTGGGGGTGCGTCCCCCATCGGTGAGAGCAGCGCTGCAATGGGGCTTGCGGGGAGTGTCGCCGACCCGGGCGGTGTGCGCTTGTCCGGGGTGGGAGGGGCGAGCTCCCGGAGCCGGAGGGTGCTCCCGATGGGCGAGGGGGGGGGGGTGGACACGGAGAGAATTTCCGAGAGGGTATCGCGGCGGAGCCAGAGCGGGTTGCGAGAGGCGCCTGGGGATGAGGCGCGCCGGCGGTGGCGGCTCGCGAGGACGATGACCCTCGCCGTGAGGGGATTCATGGGGTCCCTTAACCCAGCGGTCGACATGCGCAACAACCGCGCCGGGGCCGGCAGGCCCCCTGGGGATGAGGGCATGCCGCGCGCCTTCGGGGACCGGACGGCGCTGCTGCGTCGGCACCTGGGAAAAGCGGAGCAAGACCCGGTCTGAAACGCGAGCCTGGGTGCGGGACGGAGGCGATGACGGGGCAGATAAACGTGCCACACCCGTGCGCCGGGACCACATGGCGCCACCTTACGGCCTGACAGGCCCGGCCTCCCGCCGGGCTGGTGACTGAGGCGCCGGTGTTGTCAGACATGGCGCCCGGTGCGCCCGGACCTCGTTGCATCGCGACGCCTGGGACTCTACCTGCCACTCTATAGGGCGCCGCTATCACCCCGGCGCAGATTCGCACGGGCACTGCCCCCGACGTCTTCGCACATAGGTCCTCGCACCATTGACCGTCCAGGAGCCCCTCCGCCCCCTCGTCAGAGCTCTCCCAGCCTTCTCGGCGCCGGTACCCCCTGTTTCGAGCTGCTGACGCGTCAATACGCCATATATCCCCGGACTGCAGCGCTGTTTGTGAGGAGGGAGTCCAACCATGAGCGGACACGGCAGTCGGGTCGCCAAGCCCATCGACTCTGAAAAGGAGGCGAACAGGGGGCGCGTGCAGGCCGCCACCGTTCAGCGGTACTGGCCAGGTGAGCCAATGCTCTCAGATGCCACAAAAAAGATGTAGCGGGGCATCGAGAGGCATGCAATGCGCGGTACCACGACTGTAGCTTCGTGCCCTCCCCCCCTTTCCCCCCTCCCCCGGCCCCGCGTAGGCCCCGCCTCGCCAGCGCTCCCACGGGCCATCCGCTTCACCCGCAGGCCGTGCACCCCAGTGGCTGGACAAGGACCGGGGGACGGGGAAGAAGAGCCGGTTCTCCGCGAAGCCTGCCCCCGCCGTCCCAGAGGAGCCGCGGCGGGGGGAGGAGGGGGAGGAGGGGGAGGAGGTGGTGCGGTCCGAGGTGCAGGCGCCGGTCGTGGTCGCCCGGAAGAGCGATCCTCGGCTCGCGCGGCTCCAGCGGGCCCCGGAGGACCTGGCCGCGGCGCGCGCTCAGCACCGGGGCGTCCGGGAGGAGGAGGAGGAGCGGGGCCGGCAGCGGCGGGCGGTGAGCGAGGAGCCCGAGGGGAGCGAGGACGAGGACGCGCTGGAGCGGCGGCGCGCCGCCATCCGGGCCAGGCAGGCGCAGAGGGAGGCGGAGGAAGCGGCGGCCAAGGCCGCGCCGGGGGCGGAGGAGGAGGAGTCGAGCTCAGAGTACGAGACGGACAGCGAGGAGGAGGACAGCGAGGAGCAGGCGGGGCGCCTGGCGCGACCCGTGTTCGTGCCGAGGGGGCAGCGGGACACGGCCCGGGAGAAGGCGGCGCTGGAGGAGGCCGAGAGGAGGGCCGCGGAGCTGGAGGAGGCGCGGCTGGAGGAGCGGAGGAAGCAGACGAAGGAGCTGGTGGCGGAGGCCATCCACCTGGAGGAGGAGCAGGCCAACGCGCGGGACGACGAGACGATGCTCCTCGAGTCGGTCGACACGGACGACGACGACGACGACGAGGCCGAGTTCGAGGCGTGGCGGGGCAGGGAGCTGGGCAGGATCCGGCGGTGGCACGCCGAGAGGGAGGAGGAGAGGCGCAAGGCCGAGGAGGCCGAGCGGCTGAGGAACATGACGGAGGAGGAGCGCCTCGAGGCCCTGAGGGAGCGTCAGCGGGAGGAGGGGGCCGAGGGGGAGAAGAAGAGGGCGAGCATGAAGTTCATGCAGAAGTACTACCACAAGGGGGCCTTCTTCATGACGGACGCGGACGACCAGACGGGCACCACGGGAACCTTCGACATCCTCCACGAGCGCGACTTCTCCGAGGCAGTGGGTGGGGACCGGGGGGTTGACAAGGCCAGCCTCCCGTCGGTGCTGCAAATCCGCGCCAACGACTTCGGGAAGCGCTCCCGGACCAAGTGGACCCACCTCTCGGCCGAGGACACGAGCGGGGCGCTCAGGAAGCCCCGCCACGGGGGGGCGGGCGGCGGGGATACCGTGGGCGCGCCGGACCTCCGGAACGCCAGTCTCGGGATCCCCATGGCCGCCAGGAAGCGCGGGCCGGCCGGCACTGACGAGGTGTTCCAGAAGCCGAAAAAGTACCGCACGTAGCGCTTCAAACTGCTCCCCGGAGCCCAAGACCGCCTCTAGAACCCGGGCGGGCGGAGCACCTGCGCCCCATCCGCCATCCGTGTCTGCGCCCTCCTGTGCTGCCCCTCCCCACCGTAGCCGTACGAGGGGTGGTTCCCTGGCTCGCTGCCCTCCCGGCGAGAGGGAGTTGCCGAGAGCGTGCGGAACATGTCCCTGATGGCGCCCAACCCCTTCATTGGTGTCCGGGTCTTCAGCAGACGCGTTTGCGACGGCGTCCCAACGTGGGAGAGCTCCTGCGTGCTGCCGCTCAGGCGCTCGGGGGACCCGTTGGCGCTGAGCGAGGCGCGGTACCCCACATGGTGCCCGCCGTACGAGTTGGATCGCCCGTCCAGGCTTTCCTGCGCCCCACGGTGGGGGCCGGGGGTCATGAGCAGCTGGTGCGACGGCCCAAGCCCGGCCCCCGCCGCACCGCCCTTCCCCATGGCGAAAGCGTTGAGCTGTTTCTCCTTGAGTTGCAGGTGCTTCCGCAGGTCCTTCTCCGGGAGCAGCATCATGTTGCACGCGGCCTCCGCGGCCTCCGAAACCATATGCAGGGACTTTTGCACCAGCCCCGCTCCCGCCCAGAGGAGGAACTCGCGGTTCCGGGCCCGGGCCCGGTGCACCAGCTTGTCCTTGTCCCGGATCTCCCGCTCCTTCTCCCGCGCCGCCCGCTGGGACTCGGCGATCGTCGACACCAGCTTCCGGAGGCGGAACCGCGACCACGCCCGCTGGATCTTTCGCGCGGCCCGCCCCCTCCGCAGCCGGTCCGCGTCGGCCTCCTGCCACTGCCGGATCTTTGCGTGGAGCTTTGAGATGTCGTCCCCACGGCGGGCCGCCAGGGACTCGGCTCCCGACAGGTCCTCCTGGAGGCGCGTTGCCTCGGCGTCGCCCTCCTGCACCTGCTCCTCGAGCTCCGCGTTGACCTTGCGCAGGACGCGGTTGGCCTCCAGCAGTTCCTCGATCCGCCGCTGGGCCTCGGAGAGCGCGTTGTCCTTCCGGTGGAGCTCATCCGCGGTCTGCTTGGCCGACTGCCGCTGGAGGTCCACGTCCTTCTCCAGGTTGGCGGTCAGATCCTCCCCCGCCGCGAACTTGCGCGTCACCTCGTCCAGCTGCTCCCGCAGCTCGTCCCTCTCCCGCCGCGCCTCGTCCCGCTCCACCCGGGCCTCCCCCGCCGTCCGCTCGAGCGCCTCCCCGTTCTCGCGCAGCTCCTGCAGCGACGCCTCCAGCCCCGTCACCTGCCCCAGGAGCCTCTCCGCCGCCACCTGCGCCTCCTTCCTGGCCCGGTGCTCCTCGTGCAGTTTCTTCCGCATTTGCTTGAACTTGGACACCATGAGCTGCATCTTCTGCTTCTGGTTCGAGTGCTCCGACTCGACGGTGGCTCGCAGGGCCTCCAGCTGCTCCTGCTTGGAGAAGAGGGCCTTCTGCATCATCTCTCGCGCGGTCTCGGCCCGGTTGATGCGCTCCTCCAGCTCCCCGACGAACTGCATGGGGTCCATGACCTCGTTGACGCGCGCCTTGGTCATGACAGACATGGCGCGCTGGCCGAACTGCAGGCTGCTCATCGTCTCCTCGATGTGTTCGGCCGCGTCCGGGACGCAGACGATCAGGGACGTCTTTGCGTTGCCCCCGAGAGACTCCTGCAGTAGTCTGGTAAGCTTGGAGTCGCGGAAGGGAACGTACACACTGGGGTTGTTCTGGGCCATGGCATTGATGCACATGCCCAGGGTCGTCAGCGACCGGTTGATCGCCTTGGCCTCGTCCTGGCGCTTCCCCTCCGACGCCGACTTCTTCAGACGCTCCGACCCCGCGAGATCCACCAGGTAAAGCTTGCCCACCTTCATCGTCCGAACGTCGTGGGTGGCCGGGTCGCCCTCCCCTCCCTCCCGGGCAGGCCGCTTCTCGACCGTCACGATGACAACGGCGTGGGACCGCGAGCTGTGGGCGTTGAGCTTCGTGAAGGCGTACGCGCGGTTGCGCTCCCCGACCTGGAGCACCTTCATGCTCTCGTCGATGCTCCGAACCTCCACCTCTTGCACCCCTGCCAGCACCACGAGCCCGTTCTCGTCCTCACGGAGCTGCAGGTTGGCGCTCCTGGGGTTCAGGAGGTCCTGCACCTGCTCGCAGTAGATCTGCACGTAGCTCATGTAGAAGGTGTACTCGTGGTCGACGTCGCTATCGCGGATCTGGAACAGCTCCGACGTCGCCCGGGGGATGATCCCCGAGGTAGACAGCATGTTGCCCACCGTGTAGGTCTTGCCAGCCCCCGTCTGGCCGTACGCCATGATGGTGCCGTTGTACCCCTTCACCACGTCCTCCACCACCCGCCTCGCCGCGGCGTTGTACACGTCCTCCTGCGTCGCCTGGGACCCCAGAAGCTTGTCGAAGGCGAGGTCCGAGTACCGGATGTTGCTCTTGAGAGACAGGTACCGGTTCACCCGCATGACCTTGCCCCCCTCCAGAATGGTCACCGCCCCGCCCTTCTCCTTCAGGGTGTCGCTCGACGGTCTCACGCGCACCGTCACCATCACGCGCTCCTGCCGCGGGGCCCCGTCGTCTGCCTCGCTGCCGCTGTCGCTGGTGCGCACCGAGGGGGTGAGGGCGACCTCTCCCCCAACCGCCCGGAGGGCCTTTAGTTTGGCGGCGAGCTCCTCGTCGCCCATCTCGGCCCGCAGCTTGTCCACCCACCTCGCTCCCTCGCCCGAGGGCCCCTGGCCCCGCCCGTTCGGCGCCCGGCTCTCCACCTCGGGGGAGCCCCCCATCGCCGTCACGTCCAGGTCGGACGCATTCATCCCAGTGATGGCCGAGGGGTCCGAGGCAAGCGGGCTGTGGGCCGAAGGCGGGGGCAGGCGGTCGTTGCCGCTCAGGGAGATCCGTTCCGTGTGGCCCATGCCGTAGTCGATCTTCGGGCTGAGGTTCCGGAGGGACCGGGAGCCCCGTGGGGCCGGCTTGGCCGCCTTGGGGGCCGCGGGCTTCTTGGAGGCCGACGTCGAGGGCTCCGTGCTCGGGGTCTCGCCGGGGGGCATCTGGCCAGAGAGGCCCAGGCTAGAAGAAGCGAGCAGCTCCTTCAGGGACTCCGTCGTGACCCCCAGCGGGGAGCTCGGCCGGCCGCCCAGCGGAGAGCCGCTGTCGCTCACGCTGCGGCCCGACACGCGGTGGGCGGGGGGATGGGTGTCGCCCGCGTCCTCGTTCCGCGAGCTCCTAGCACTCGCGTGCTGCGACCGCCTTGCGACGAGCGACGGCACCACGAACGTGCTCGCCTTGACACTCCCTGATGTGCTGCCAGCTGCGTGGGAGAGGGGGGGCTTGGGGGTCGGCTTGGCCGGGTCGCGGGCCAGCCAGGGCCCTTCCAAGGATCGATGCGGGGGGATGGATTGCGGCGATTTGAAGCATGCGCCATGAAAAGGAGCGAGGTCCCATCCCTGGGGGGGAAACGCGACAACAGAAGCGCAGCGGGGCCAAACTGTTTTTTGTTCAGCTTGTTGAATCTCCGGCCTGGCCGGCGCACGACTTGCGCTTGAGCACAGGCGAAGTGGACGCCCTCACCATTGTCTAGCGAAGGTACTTGCGCACCCCCGCCCCCTGGCGGGCGGGCGGGCATCCTCCCCCCCGGGTGCCTTTGAGTGGACGTGCGGGGGGCAAGGGAGCGAGCAGGAAGGAGACCGCTTCGCCGCACGGGATCACCAAGCCTATCGCCGCAGAATCGGTGCCAACGGGCGGAGAACGAAGGCGGAGTCCCGCGCAGTTACTGGAGCGCGCTGCATTTATAGTCCTTGCCGGCCCGGGGGACCCAACTCATCGCTGTAGGAACGGGCGTGGGGGCGCCCCCAGGGGCCTGAGTAGCGCCGCGGGCCGTTGGGCTTCTCCAGCAGCGCCTTTGTTGACCCCCTCGCCACCCACACGCGCGCCAGACGCCGGGAGTGAATCAGCTCGTGAGAACATTCCAGACGCCAGCGCTTGCGGGGTCGAGTAGTTGGTCGAAAGCGCTCGGGGGAGTTTGTGATATGGCCGGAGCCTTCCTCGCGGACAAGATGGGGGACATGGCAATGGGGCTCGAAGGCGAAGAGAGGCTGCGGAGTATCATCTTCGAGGTAAGATGCGTCGCGTCACGCGCAGGATGGTAGTCGCGACCGCCCCCGCTTCGAAGTTGAGATGAAGGGTTCTGCGCGTGCACCTCGCCGACAGCGATGGAATGCTGCGGATTCCAATCCCGGAGGACAGGTAGATGGACGAACACCGTGGCGTGCTCGCGAGTAGGATGTTTATTCCACGCACGCTCCTCCACCGGCATCGCAGGGAGGGGTAGAGGAGGTCAAGGAGAAGGAGGACGCGATTGCGGAGCTGGCGTCTCTCTACGCGAAGGAGGGGGAGGCGAAGAGGATCAAGGATATGCTCACAGAGCTTAGGCCTCTCTTCGGGACCTTGCCCAAGGCGAAGACAGCCAAGGTGCGCACTCCCAACATCCCATCCTCGCCCCGCGAGTCCTGCCCGCGGCCAGGACGATCAGATCCGCGACCCCGCAGCCTGTCCCGGCCTCGCTCTCGCGGTCCGCACGTGTTTTTTTGTCACCAGGAACGGTATACGGGCGGAGGACACCTCCCCGAAGTGATTGCGCAGCCGAACGGGGACCCCTCCCCCACCCCCGCAGTTGGTGCGTGTGCTCCTGGACGCCATCGCCCAGGTGCCGGGGACGACGGACATGCAGCTGCAGCTGTGCACGGAGCAGGTGGAGTGGTGCCGGGCGGAGAAACGGACCTTCCTGCGGCAGCGCATTGAGATCCGCCTGGCCTCACTCTACGTCGACACGCACGAGTACAATCAGGCCCTGCCCCTCATTGCGGGACTCCTGCGCGAGGTGAAGCGTCTGGACGACAAGCTGCTCCTCGTGGACATCCACCTCATCGAGTCGCGGTGCCACCACGAGCTCAAGAACTTCCCCAAGGCCCGCGCCGCCCTCACGGCCGCGCGGACGGCCGCCAACAGTGTTTACGTGCCGCCCCTGGTGCAGGCCGACATCGACATGCAGTCGGGGACGCTGCACGCCGAGGACCACGACTACGCGACGGCCTGCTCGTACTTCTACGAGGCCTTCGAGGCTCTGTCGAGCCTCGAGGACAAGCGGACCGTGGCGGCGCTCAAGTACATGCTGCTCTCGAAGATCATGGACGGGGATGCTGAGGAGGTGCCGGGGCTGATCGCCTCAAAGGGGGGGCTCAAGTGGGCCGGCCCGCCCATTGAGGCCATGCGGGAGGTGGCCAAGGCGAGCCAGGAGCGGAGCCTGGAGCTTTTCCAGCGGGCCCTGGACGCGCACCCCCATGAACTCAAGGAGGACCTGCTCATCAGCCACCACCTGGACGACCTGTGGAACAAGCTCCTTGAGGAGAACCTCCTAAAGATCATCGAGCCCTACACGAACGTCGAGGTGTCGCACGTGGCCAAGCAGATCAAGCTCCCCGTGGAGAAGGTGCAGCAGAAGCTGGCACAGATGATCCTAGACAAGCGGGTGAGGGCCACTCTGGACCAGGGGGCTGGGTGCCTCGAGATCTTCGAGGAGGCGGGCGACGACTCTGTCCTGCAGGGTAGCCTCGACATCTTCACGTCCCTCGGGCGCGTCGTCGACACTCTCTTCACGCGCAGCCGCAAGGTCGTCGCCTGAGAGGGGTTGAATGCGCTAGTGGTCAGGCCCCCTACTTGTCCACACTAGCGCGCCGCTTCCAGCCCCGGGGCCTCCGCCTCGGCTCCAGCCCCCTCCGCAGCCCCCGCATCGCTGTCCGCGCCGCAGACACCGTGTCGCGGGCACCTCCCGCGAGCTGGGCCGCCGTGCTCCCCGCCACCTGCGTGGCGGCCACCAGGGCCCCCTCCCCCGGACGAACACGCACCCCCGCCGCGATGGCGTCCCGCCTCGCTGCGAGATTCCCCTTCAGGTCGCGGAGAGCAGTGCGCACCCCCTCCCTCGCGTTCGCTGGGCCGATCCCGCCGCTCTGCGTCTGCGGATGGCCGGCGGACAGGAGGAACTCGGCGCCCTCGCTGAGCCCCACCCCCACAGACAGCACCTCGCTTGCCACGGACTTGCCCAGGTGCTTCAGCCCCCGGGCCATCTCTCGCGACGCCTTCCCGAGGCGTCTCCCTAGCCACCCCTGGTCGCGCCTGGCTGCTGACCCCTTCTCCTCGTCCTCACTCTCCACCTCCCCCATCCAGTCGTCCAGCAGCTCTGCCCGGTGCTTCGGCTCAGGGGATGTCGCAGAGAGCACGCTGCCAATGTGGTTCACCAGGCCCTCCTCCTCCACGTCCCCCAGCAGGTCCCACTCGTTCACTTTCCCCCCGTCACCTGCGGCGAGGCTGCCGTCCTCGCCCGGGCCGAAAAGCGTCTTGAGAGGGCGCTCGACCGCCTGTCGTGCTGCGTTTCCGATCCTTCCGACGCTGCGCAGGGCAGGTAGACCCTGCAGGATGCGGTGACTCTGGTGCAACGCAATGTCCCTTGCCCACCTTGCACCCACCTCCGCTCCCACCTGCCCCGTGTATACCCCCGTCAGCTCGCACGCCTTGAGCTCCAGGCTACACTCGGTGACAGGAATTGCGTTGATCAGCTCTGCCCACTTGCCCCGGCCCAGGCTCCTCACGTCCACCTTGCGCGGTCGGTAATCGACGCAGACGGCGCTGCCGGCAATCACCAGGCGCTGAACAAAAATCCCTGTCCTGTGGGGCTCCGCTTGGGAGAGTGCTGTGCTCGCATCCTGCAGCATCTCCCGGATGTCGCCATCGTCCCACCCGATCTCCCCGGACCCGCTGCCGCTGACGAGAGCCTCTTCGAGCCCGGGGGGCACCTCGTCCCTCGACCCCAGGTCGCTCATTTCTCTCACTCCGTCCCCGCCCTCCCAGGCCCTCTTGAAGAGGCTGCTCACGGCGCCAGACATCTGCGAGCCGTTGGGCGACGCACAGGGACTGGCCGGACCATCGTCCCCTGCCGTGTCAGCTTCCAGGTGGTCCCCCCGCGAGGCGCCGTTGCTAGAATCAGACCCGCTGGCGTTCGCCTCGATGATACCATCTGGGTCGACAGCGGCAGCTCGACCGCCAGTCAAGGAGCCCACGAGTCGCTGGCAGAACATGACGACGTGTTGGTCAACCATGACGCGAAGTGGGTGGAGTCGCACCTGGCAGCTTAGCTCTCTCTCTGCAGCTCCAGGCCCAACGCTCGTCACGAGGAGCTTGAGGAACGGATCGCCGTCCCTCCTCGGACGGTCAGCCGTGGACAGGGTCCCGACGATGCGGTGCCAGTCAGAGGTGGGTGCAACGTTCTGGTCCAGGAGGAGGAGGTCACCGACTGTCACCACAGTTCGCGACACCACGCCTGTGCCTTCCACATACAGTGCATGGGTGACGGAAAAATCAGAGATGGAGAGCTCGATCTCGCCGCCTTCCAACAAGATGACGCCATCCTCATCGACCTCTCCCTCATCTGCGGCCCGGTCACCAACGACGCTGATGGACAGGGAGACATCGTGCACGCAAATTTGGCCCTTGACCCTGGCCCCCATTTCCAGCAGGTCGGTGTCCGCTCTAACTCGCATCATTAGCGCTGCCCGAGCGGCGTCCTCCATGTAGTGTTCGTCCCTTCTCTCCTTGTCCTGACCTGATAGGCTCCGGGCAGCTTGCCTGTCTTCCGCGCCCCTCCCCAGCACCTCCCACCCATCCCCGTCATGCTCGTCGGTGTCGGCCAGCCCCTTCCTCGGAGAGTCCTTCCGGTTGCCCTCCCGAAGCGTCATGCGAGTGGCCTGCAAATTCCCTGCATGCGCAGGGGCGGTGCCTGGGTATGCACCCAGGACAACAGACGATGCCGTCTGTTGCCCCCTCTCGACTGTGCCTGCCATTGCAGCCAGGACTTTCTCTTGCACGAGGTCGGAGAGGCAAGATGCCCGGAAGCGGTTGCCACAGTCGCTCCTGAGGTCCGAATCCGGGTCAAGGAGCATGTCGCCAATCAAGTTCGCGGCGGCTTCCTCGGTCGTCTTGTCTTCGTACCCCCTCCTTGAGGGCGCCTCCTTGATCTCACTGACGAGCTTGGCCAACAGAGATAGGTCCTCCGGAGTCGCGGCGATCGCGAGGTGGGCGTTGCTCACGAGCACTTCCCAAACAGGCTGTTGCCACGAAGGCTGAGACAGATGAACCGTCCGTGTCGTCGCGTGCTCACCCCGGGAGCAAATGGTGACGACGATACACTCATCACTCGCCACCACCCTCGACGGAGACACTACCCGCATCCCTTCACTCGCCGACAGTTCGACTAGGTGCGCCTGTATGCCCCGGGCGACGATGTGATGGGTATCGGTGGAAACCGATGTGTACGCGGCGTCCTTCACACTGACTGCAGCACCGGCCACGCACCCTTGTGCTGGGCGTAGCCTGATGTTGAGTGGCAGCGCCCGTACCAGCAGCGTCTTGTCGTCGGGCCTGACCGAGGGAGCAATAGGGAGTGGGATCTTCAGCGTGTCCATGAGGACATCGACGTAGTCGAACGAGAATCGCCCGACGTCAGTCGTCAGCGTTGAGTTCCCAAGCTTGACGGCCACTGCACTCTTGAGCATCCACTGGCTGTCGATGCCAAACGGGATGGCCTTCCCGGCGTCTCCAAGGTCTTGCCATCCCGCAGACAAGTCGCGCTCCGCAGAGACACCGCGCCTCAACAGCATTGAGGCGCTCATCTGGTTCCCTTGCACTCTACGCCCCGCAACTGCTCCCCAGAGCCCACTGCCCGCCATTGCGAGGGAACTAGTCATGGCACTGGCATCACCGCGACGCGACGTCAGGACCATGGACGCTCCCATTCGCGCGGCGGTCCCCGATACCGGATCATACTCGGAGTCGTCGTCCCCTTCCCAGATGGGATGAGTGCGCTCCTCGAGGACCCTCCCAAGATGCATCGAGAGAGCCAGATCGACTCCCTTGGCTGTGCGCTTCCCTGGGGAGCAAGAAGGGCCAGTCGGCGACAGTGACTGGCCTTCATCAACACCCCCCTGCCTTGCGGTCAATATCGACCACACCTCCAGACCCGGCTGATGAAGCGACGGGGAGCCGTCGAATGCACCAGGCCACTCCTCGTGCCCGAATCCTGACGGAATGAGCTCAGTGCGGCCTAGGCAAGCCAGTGGGAACGTTGGAGTCTCCGACGCGAGCTCTTGGACGCAAACTGCCGCGGCTGACACCCCGAGCCCCGAGCACAGGGGGTGCCCGGCAAGGGCCGAGACGCTGGTGACGGCAACCTGTCCGGCCAAGAGGCGGAACGAAGAGTTGTGGCGCCGCTGAGGGAGCTGATACCTGTGATGGCTGAGCTGGGCTGGAATGGACAGAGATTGCTGGCTGGTCACCTCGGCGACGACTTCGGCAATTGACAACGACAGGACCACCATGCCCGCGTCGGCCTTCTTCCGCATCTTCGTCGTCCGGATGTCCTCCTGGACAGGGTGCTCCCCTTGGGTAGAAACGGTCTCATTCCTCGGTTTCGGAACAGGATCGGTAATGTCCTTGAGAAGTGCGCCAATGTCGAGCACAGCCTGGTGGTTAACATGGAGGAACACGCGGGGAAGCGCGATGTCCACGAAAAGACGCGCCTTCTCCACCGTCATGTGGTGCAAGAGCCACTCCTCTTCCTCTTGCACAGGCGACTGTTTCCTAGGGCACTCGGGATCAGAGGAGGCCCTCGTGGGTGTGCCAGTGACATTACTGCGGTGCTCCATCGGAATGCCACATCCGACCTCGTCGCCGGCTTCCTGCGCCTTTGCCCGACCGAGCGCCTCCCAAGCCTCCATGAGGGCAGTGTCAACATCGAAGGCCCCTCGTCCGCTGTCCTCTCCTGACGTTGTCGATTGCTGCCTCACTGACATTGAACAGGGGAAAATGGAGTCATCTTCACTCGCGCTCGATGTAACCGCCGTGTCAAAGAGGACGACACCAGTTCTCGAGACGCCCGATCTGTTGCCGATCAGAACAACAAGTGCCCGCGCGACTCCAGCGTTTACGTCGTTGCGAACACCAGCGCCTGCACAAAGTGTGAAGAACGGAAGCACCCCGTCCTCAGCATCCGAGTGTCTGTCGGTCGCCGGAACTGGTTGCCACAGGTCGAGGTGCAGCCCGATATTCGTTGGTGCTTCGGGCGAGGACATCACAGTGCTGATGCTGGTCATCGCAGCCTCCACTTGCCAAGTAGTTGCAGGCTGGCTTGTGGGACTCAAATCTTGTGCCGCTGAGTCACTGGTCGTTGGGAGTATACTTGACAGGACAGAGACAGTATCGTGTACAATGCTGATACCAGTCGCGCTGAGCCACACAAATGCCTTTCCGGCCCCTAGGTTGACGGCCGCGGTGTTCTGCCCCGCCGCAAGTGTGCACGACACGGACGGCGGCGCTCCCCGCGAATCGTCTGCTGTCCCCACTGCAGTGCCAAGGATGCTGAGCACTGGGAACGACTGAAGGCGATGAACTCCGTTGGACGAATCGGCGCGGCCGGCCGGGTCGAAGAAAAGAAAGGCACGTTCTGGCGCGATGGCCCGCTGGCGAAGGACCGTCATCGCAGGGGCCCCCGAGGTTGCCAACAAGGTTTGCATGTCTGCGACACCCGTTTCCCCAAAGCCTTTAGGGTCCTTTGTGACGACCTCGAGTGCCTCCGCTCCGACCATCCCGACTCGAAGGGAAACGAATGCGGAGCCGTCAGCGTCGCGCGAGGCTCTCACAGTGGCGTCCACGGCATCGAACATTACTGCCTTGTTTGCTACGCAGCTCCCCAGAGCACCATCCAGGGCCAGCACGACCACTTTTGCGAAGGTGATCTCGACAGACGTAGCGTGAGGCTCAGCCTGTGCTGGGCTTGGCGTGGAGCCCGCATCACCAGCGGCCACGCTCTCTGGTACTCCGGCTGTCTCCGCCGACTCCAGGAAGCGCTCCAACGCGTCCTCTTCGCTCGGGAGACCTCTTGCGATGGCAAGGAGGTGCTCATGAGCCCCCTCGGAAACAGCTGCCTGCCATGGCAACAGACTCCGCTCGCGCTCCGACATTACAAGGTTCCCCCAAGCGTCCGTCAGCTCCACCACTCTGGCTGGAACGCCGGCAGCAAACGCTGCTCTCTTGCTCCACGCGTCGGCAGTGGAGTGGACAAGCGAACTGCTGCCAGTGCTCCGTGTACTCTGAGAGAGTTCTTGGGGGGTCTGGCTGGTCGCCGACATCGTACTCCGCTCCGTCGCCGAAGCCGTGACTTGCGGAGCCTGCGAGCTTGAGGAGCCAGCTGGCCGAAGCGCAGACAAGACGACCCCCATGATGTCGAGTGCACTCGCAGAACAGCATACAATAGCTGACTCGAGAGACGCCTGCAGTGCCATGCTGGAGCCTGTCAACTCAGTCCTGCGCCTCAGACAAGCTTGCAGGTCGACTCCCCCCTCTGACTGCCCCGGGCTCCACCGCTCTTTCCGTAGGCGGTGCGTTGCCCCGTCCAAGAAAGGAAGACAGGTGAGGCATTCCGGTACCACGTCCACCTTGTCGTGCTGGTTGCTGTCGTCCTCCTCGGGCATGGACGAGGCAGCCGAAACGACGCTCCCGGCGTCACTGACGTCGTCGACGCCGATCCTAGACTCGACTGGCACTCCTAACCCCGAGGCGTCGCCGTTGCCCACGGGGCATGGTCCTGCCCCTGAGCTGACCTGGCCCTCACGGGTGGTCGGCTTGGCACGTCCCACCTCTCTGCTCTCGTACCTCTCTGCGAAAGCAGCCAGACCCTTCACCGAGAGCCGTCGTGCAGAGATCCACGCGATCGCGCGCTCATGAAAATCGGCTGACTCGGCGACGCGCTCCTCTTCGGTGACCACATCGAGCGCAACTTCCCCAGCGCAGACCGTCACAGCAGGCACTGACCCACTCGCTGGCATGGAGAAGGCCGTCACGTTGGTGTCTTCGAGCCTCAGAACGAGGCGTGAGGCGAGTGCCCCCAGGATGGCCTGTAGTCGAGGCGTCACAGAGCCCCCGATCGCAGACGCGACCCGCGACGCAGCGCCACCCAGGAACCGCCATCCCCAAGTGCCCCCTTCCCGCCTGGCTGCTCCTTCGTCAGCGGCCCCGTCGGGGTTCTCGCGCGATTGCCGCGGGCCGACAGCCACCCGAACCCCAGAGACGACAACAGTGATGGGTGAAGCCCAGTCCAGGAGGCTGGGGATGAGGACCTCGAGCCTGCCCACCCTCCCCTCGGTGATGCTGAGGCTGTTGTCCAGGAGCGACTCGATCCGGCGGCAGTCCTGCGGCGAGGAGCCCAGTCGACCCCGCAGTCATGGCAAGTGCGCTTCAGCGGCCCGCAGAGACGGGCGCGACGGCATCTCCTGCCATCGTCGATTCGCCTAAACCCGGAGAGACACCAGGGTGCGTGCTTTTGGACGAGTGGAGAAAACCCCTCTCGACACGCAGATAGTGTTCGACCCGTCAAGATACACTACGCGTACAGCGACAATGGCACGAATGGACGTAGTCGGGGCGCTATGAGCGGCATTGTAGCGTCAGGTGCTCACCAGGTTGAGGTTCGAGAGGGACACCCGACCGTTGAGAAAGGCGAGCTCGACACTGCTGTCGTCGATGGGGGACGACAGCAGGCTCCCGAGGGCCAACCGTAGTGCCTTCACCAGCCTGCAGCATACAGACAAATCGAAAGAAGCGTGTCAGGGGAGCGCGGGGATTGTTATCGAGTATCGAGAACGTAGCTTCGCCGGCAAAACGTCGTGCCACGGGGAAGCCAGGCAGGGGCTCACATCCGCTGGAGAACCCACGTGGGCGAACCCAGCATCCCCCTTAGTCAATTTAATGGATACCGTGTTCTATATGTACGTGTAGCGACGCCTATTTCCCGATTCCAAGCAAGGGGTGTCGTGCGCGGGTCCCCGCCCCCCCCCAAGTGGCAACTTCTTCAGATGCGCGGGGGGTCTAGGAGCGGCAGGGGGCCGCCACTAGTGCCGGCAGGTTGTGACGAGGCGACCTTGGCCAGTGCGACCTTAGACTTTGCCTCCAACGTCCGCGTAGCGGGACGCACTGGCGGGGGGAGGTAGGGGACGCGCGGCCCCAACGTCGTCTGCCGGGCATGGATGAAGTGTCAGCTGGAAGAGAATGTTTCACAACTGGCCTAATCTAGAGAGGGAGGCTACGAATCTAATCACACGGCAAGTAAAGTAACTCGTCCCTGGTCTCCTACTGCTCGGCGCGGAGGTAGAAGCACCAAGGCGAGGTGGTCTCCGCACACATCACCTTCAGGGTGCCCATTGCAGAGGCACCCTCGACCGGCTTGTACTGCACGGAAATATTGGCGGTGGTCTTGGCCTTGATGACTTCCTTGTCCTTGACCACGAAGCTCGGGTTGTCCTCGACCACTAGACTGAACTCGACGTCCCGGTCGAACACATTGCGGAAGGGGACAGTGCCGCCTGCACCCTTGACATCGATGGGGCCCCGCGGCTTGGGCGGGATGCACCGCGCCACGAGGGGGCACTCGTACTTGCCGCCCTTGTCATTCTTGAGGATGAGTGTGTCGCGGAAGTTCTCGCCAATCGCCTTGGGCTCGAACATAACCTCGAACGACAGCTCCACGCCCTCGCTCTCCCCTGCCGGGGTGGCAGGGGCCTTGACAGGGGCAGGGCACGAGAAGCCTGCCTTGCCCTCCTTGGCGAAGGACACGGCGTAGTCGCACGCCGAGGTGAGGAAGTGCCGCACAGAAAGCTTCCGCGTCTCCTGGGTGCCTAGCGGCACGCTGAACTCGAGCGACTTCTCGGGGCCTGTAGGAAGGCCCCGGACGTCGACATCGTAGACGAACTTGCCGAGATCGGCATTGGAGAGGTCTATGGTGCACGACGTCTCCTCCTCGACCAGGGGCCGGAACGAGGCCGCAAGCGTCGCGGAGCCGTTGGCCGGCACCTCGAGCTTGGCGGGCACCTCCACGAGAGGGTTTGAGCACTTGACGTCGAGGGTCACCGGGTCGTCCAATGGGTTTGAGATCTTCACCCCGGCCGTGGCCTTCTGCCGCACGGGGCACTCGAGCACCACCTTGCCCTGGGACTGCGGCGCCGTCGTCTGGAAGGCCAGGTCGTAGAACATGTACTCGCCCGTCGACACGTTAGTGCACTTGATCTGCCCCGCGAGGTTGCCCTCGAGCGGGTTGAGCAGGTTGATGCGCAGGTCACGGGCCGTGAGGCCCGGGACGTCGATGTACTCGGGCGCGTCGGCCAAGCAGGCCTTGGGCTTGTTGTCCAGGGTGACGGAGACGGCAAAGCGCTGGTTCTGCTTGTCCCAGTTTGTGACCTTGACCACCTCCTGGTGCTGGACCTTGGCAGGCACCTTGACCTCCACTTTGCCGCTGCTCTTTGGGGCGTCAGCTGTGCCGGAAAGCGTGTAGAGCAAGCCCGAACCGTTGGGCAAGGGGAAGAAGGCGGACCCGACGTGCAGCTCCGGCGCGGTGGTCATGCGCATGGGCTGGTACTTGATCGTGAAGTTCGCCGACTTGCCTGCTGGGACAGTGAGGAACTCGGCGCCCGACCACGCCTCATTGTGGATCACTGGGCGGAGCACCCAGTCGGTGGCAGAGGGGTTCTTCACGGTGATGGTCTTCTCCTGCGTCTCGCGCACAGGGGCCTGGAACGATACTTTGTCTGGCTGGGCCTCCTGCGCCACGCAGGCGCCAGTGAGGGTGAGGAACTGGTCATCGCACCCATCCAGGATGCAGCGGACACGCTCCACGCGGATGTCGGCGTGAGTTTCCTTTGGCTCGAAGGTAACGTCGAGCTTGACGTCCTCGCCCGCGGCAATGAAGCCGGTGGCGGGGGAGATGCGGAAGTGCTTCCCCAACGCAGCCGTATCCCACGTGAACTTGGTCCCGACGTCGCCGGTGTTCTCGAGCTGGATGCGTTTTGTCACCATGGACCCCGTGACAACAGCGCCGAAGGGCGCGCTCTCCGATGCCAGCTTGACCTCGATGCCCAGGCAGGCGCCGAGGAGCTGGAAGAGAGTCATGCGGCGCCCAGAGGCCACGGCCTCGACATTCGCCTGGAAGGGCTTCTTCCGGGCCTGGGGGCGGAACATGAGCGACAGCTCGAGGGTTTCCCTGCCCCGGATGACCGTCTTGCCCCGCGGCGAGATGTCCACACTCAGCTTCTCGAGCACCTCCGCAGCAAGGCTGAGGTCGAGGTCGACGGGCACGGGCGTGCTGTTCTTGAGCCGCACGACCCGCGTGACCTGCTGGCCGACCTTCGCTGACCCGAGGTTGACCGAGTGGGACTTGTCGGCGAGCGACAGGCGCATGGGACACCCGGATCCTGTGAATGACACCGAGACGGACGTGAGGCCATTGAGCTCGATGGGGACCAGCTCCGAGTAGGCGCGCTCCTCCTGGGGGGAGAAGGTGACCTGGATGTCCTGGGACTGGCCAGGCGCCAGAACAGTAGGGGGGCAGTCGACTTGGAGGTGGGGGGTATTCTCGTACAAGCAGTCGAATGAGATCTCTTTCGAGTCGTTGTTCGTCGCCCGGAGCACCGCCTTGGCGGGACGCACCCCCTGCTCGACGATGAACTGGGGCCCGAAGTTGTGCGAGTAGAAGCTCAGGTCGAGCTTGGGCTTGTGGCCAACGGCATTAAGCCGCATGCGGTACTTGCGGCCGTTGACGATCTGGCACGTGACGAGGTAATCCGACAGCGTCTCGGGGCGCTTCGGCGAGTACGTGAGGTCCAGCAGCACCTTGTCCCCAGGCCCCACCCGGCCTGTCAGGGGGGTGACGGCAACGTTGCCGTTCTCGCCTGCGGAGAAGAGGAAGTCGTACGCGACCGTCCCAGAGTTGATCAGGGACAGCTGCTTCACGGCGCGCTCGTTGATGATAACCTCGCCGAACTCGACGTGGTTGTCGCCCTGTTCCGTGAGGGGCAGGGAGCGGCCGTCCGCAGCGTCCAGTGACAGCGAGTCCTGGAGCTCGTAGCCCTCCCCCTTGACATTCAGGGTGAGCCGCGTGGGCTTGCGGCGAACGTTGCAGACAACGTTGTAGTTGTGCATGCCCTCCTTGGTGGGCTCGAACTGCACCGTGATGGGCAGCCTACTGTTGGGCGCCACGCTCCCAGAGAGGGGCTCGAAGGTACACGTCGGCCGCTGGCCCGTCATGGCGAGTCGCGCAGCAGTGGCCTCGAAGGACGCCTTGTCGAAGCTGAACTCGAACGGGATGGCCTCCTCGTTCACCATGTGCACCGTCTCGCGGACCTTGCCGCCCACCTGGACCATGCCGAAGTTGACGGCCGAGAGGTCCATCATGACCTGCGGCTCCTTGACGTGGCCCACCAGGAGGAACGGGACGTGGATGCCCTGCTGGGGGATCTTGAACACCCAATGGGACTCCTCAAGCTGGTTCGAGTCGGGCACGTACGAAAACACCATCTCGTAGCGCTTGCCTCCCGTCACCACACCACGGCGCGTCTGGCACACAAATGGCCCATCCGACGAGCTGCTGATGCCCACCTGTTCCCACATGAACTCGTACGTCACGCTCGTGGGGTTGAGCACGTAGAACCTCTTGGTGTTGCGCACCTTGAGACCCAACGACTCCATCTCGAGGACTCGGGTCGACTTGTCTAGGGGGCCGAGCTTCCCCTCGGCATCCGGCATCTCGGGGTTGCGGCGGCCAGCACTGAGGTAGTCCGACTCGGGAAGCTCGAAGTGGCACCAGGGGCGAAGGACGGCGCCTGTCATCTTCCGGACCAGTGGTTCGACGTCCTCGGGGAGGTGGGGGATCGTGCAGATGAGGGAGCGCTCGAGGTTCTCGACCTCCTTGGGGGAGAAGCGCACAGTGATGATAGTCTCCTCCCCCGCGGCAATGGAGCCGCGCTCGGGGTAAACCTTGAAAGGGCCTGTCGTGTCGACGTCCCCGCTCGGCATCTCGACACGGAACGAGTACTCCATGGAGGCCCCGGACGTGTTGGCGAGAGGGAACGAGTAGGAACGCGTCTGGAACATCATCGTCGGCTTGAAGTCGATCGGCGTGTCGTCCGCCCGGAAGCTCGGGGAGTCGACCACCGCGTGCACGTAGAGGGGCATAGTCTTGGCGGTCCCCTCCGCAACCTTGATCGCCTCGGGGATGGCCAGGTCCGGGACTGGAGGGGCAGCGTCCTTCTTGCCCTTGCCCTTCTTCCCCTTCTCCTCTTGAGGGGGCGGCGTCGACTGGCGTGAGGCCTCGAGGTCTGCAGGGCTCAGCTCCCAGTCGAACGGCTCCCCCTCGAAGGTCACCTGCTCCAGCTTTACGAGCACCTCGTGGCCCTTGAGACTTAGCTTCTCGGCGGAGAGAAGCGTCGCCTGCACGGACTTCATGGCACCAGGGCGCAGGATGCCCGCCGCAGGGACAATCTGCACACCCGCCGGGAGGTTCGTGAAGTGGTAGAGAATGGTCGACTGATCGGTGAGGTTCTTGAGGTTGAACAGGACTTCCTGCTCAACGCCCATGGGGCCGTCGGGGAAGTGGAGCTCGTCCGACAGGTCTTCGGGCAGGGCGGTGAAGACGACGTCCTCGACGAAGCACACCCCCGAAGCCATGAGCTTGAGCTGCTCGAAGGGGTTGTGCTTGACGTCGAGGCCGACCTCGTGGCTGAAGTCGCCCGCGTCGGGGGGGTCGAAGCGCATCTGGAAGTTGCGCTGCTCCCCGGGGTTCAGGGTGAACAGACCGCCACCACCCTCCATGCGGAACGCCATGTGGGGAGGGCAATCAAGCCGGGCGGTTGTAGGGATGCTCCCATCGTTGCGGACCACGATAGGGAGGCCCGAGCTCTTCCCGCGGAGAATCCGAGGGAACTTGAGGACGGGGCGGCCCGCCGAGTCGCGCTCCGAGGGCTGCACAAGGGACAGGTGCGGGAGCACCCCCTCCCCGCGGACCTCGAAGGCAAGGGTTGAGGTTTTGGCGTTGCCGCTGCCGTTCTCGACCTCGGCCAGGAAGTCGGCGCTGTACTGCCGGATGGCGCTGGGTGCGAATTTGACCGTGACGTACCGGTACTCGTGAGGGGGGATGTTGATCTTGGCGGGCTCGATCTGCATGGGGAACGGGGGGGGCACACCGCCGCTCTTGTCCTCGGCCTGCTGCCTCGGAGTGAGCTTGAAGTTGACCGAGCATGGTACCTTGACTGGGTTGGAGATCTTGAACGAGGCCCTCGTCTCCGTTGCATCCCCCTCCCCCAGCGTGGCGATGACGGACCCAAAGTCGAACACCTTCTCGTGCACAGCGTACGTGCCAGGGACTGGGTGGAAGGGGTCGATCTTGGGCATGACACGGTGCTCCTCGAAGATCGCACCTACGTCTTCGGCATTGATGCCGGGAATGCACGACTCGCCGGCCACCTCGTAGGGGATGCCCTGGGGCGAGTCGTTCTCGTCGCGCTCGGTGATGTGGATGCCCACCGTCTCCGTGTACTGCGCCCGCTTCTGGGCATTGAAGACCACCTTGACAGGCTGCGTCTGACCGGGCTGGATGACGCACGACGCCGGCTCGAACACGAACTGTCCAAGCGTGAGGGTAGGAGCGGCGGCCTTCTCCTTGCCACCCTTGGCATCCTCGGCCGGCTTCTCTGGCACCTCGTCCCCAAGCTTGAAGAGCATCATGTGGAACGGGAAGTCGCCCTCGTTGCGCACGTTGATCGTCCTGGGTTGGGACTCGGAATTGTACACGTTGGGGCCGAAGATGAGACCGCGAGCAGGCGTGATGCTGTACTTGGAGAGCACGGCATGCACTGAGACGGGCATGGGGATGGTCGTCTCGGTGTTGTTGTTCAGTGGCTCGATGATGTGAAGAGACATCTGTGCGTTGTCCGTCAGGTGCACCTCGTGGTTCAGATGCTGCTCCTGGTTGAAGTGGACCTTGATCTCCTGCGCCTTCCCCGCGGGGATGGTGCCCTCCACCGGATCCACGGTCAGAAGCTCCTTGAGCGGCCCGCTGTTCTTGAAGTTCATGTTAAAGCCGATGTCGTACTTCCCCTGGTTCGTGACGGTGATGGTCTGCATGGCAGTGTCGCACACGCGCACGGTGCCGAAGTCCAGCCCCTGGTACTCCTCGGTGGGGTACTTGATGTCCGTGGTAATGTCGTAGGCCTCGCCCGCGAGCGGGATTGGGACCTCCTGGACCACGGGCATGACCCCCTTCTCGTCCTGCACCTTGAGCACCATCGTGCCCGCGAGGTTCTTTGCCTCGGTGGCTGTGAGCTCGATGCGGATCGTCGCGCTCTCCCTGGCCGGGAGGAGACCCTCCACTGGGGTCACAAGGAACTCCTCGGGCAGGTCCGCCACCTTGTCCAGTCTCCACTGGACGGGGAGCAGCGAGGTGTTCTCGATTTCGAAGGTCTTCACCTCGCGCTTGCCCAGGAGCAGGCGCTGGAACTTGATGCCGGCCTTCATGTCCTCGATGCCCGTCACCTCGACCTGCGGCTTGGTGCCGATGGCCTTCACCTTGAACGTCGACACCTTCGGGTTCTGGTCGACGGAGCACACCACGGTGTCCTCGATGGTGTTCAGGGACTTTTCGCTGGGGAAGGCAAAGACACGGAGGTCCTGCGTCTCGCCGATCGCGAGCTCCATGGTAGGCGGGTTCACGATGAACTCGCCCCCCTCGGCAGTGCCTGGCTCGCCCTCCTTCTTCACTGTACTCTGCAGCCAGAACTTGGCTTTGAGGTCGAAGAGCCCGTTGTTCGTGATGCGGAACAGGGAACCGTTCTCGGGTACCTTGTCATCCAGATAGCCGTCCTTCTTGCGCCCAGCGAGGAGGGGGCCGAAGTCGAACACCTCCTCGCTGATGATGAACTGCTTGTTGACCAGCGGGGTCGACGGCCTCCCCTTGGCCTTGCGGTAGAAGACGTTCCGGTAGTCAGTCGCGATCTGGGGGTAAGCGCACGTGCCCTCGCAGTTGAGTTCGAGCATGTTACCCCCGCGGACCTCGAACATGAAGCGCTCCTGGAACTTGCCGATCTCCGTGCTCTTGAAGTGGACCTCGAGGGTCACCGCCTCGCCCGGGGCGAGGACCCAGCGGGTCTCCGGCACCAGGTCGAAGTGAGGGCCGGCGTCCGGGTCTGGGGTGCGAGGCTTTTTCGCCTTGGGGTCCGGCGGGGGAGGGGAACCCTCCCGAATGGTGAAGAACTGGAAGTGCGAGGGAGTGTTGCGGCGCGGGCGCTGGCGGGGCCTGCGGATGATCTCGAGGGTGTAGTCGGGAGGCACCAGGTACTTGTCCCGGTCCACCTTGGGCAGCCACGTCAGGAGCTCGCCGTACGACCACTCGATCCCGACCGCGCGCATCATGACCTCGCTGGGCTCGACAGCAGAGGCGTCCACGCTCCTGACGGATATCTGCATGGCATCATCGGCTGCACTGTTCGGGACACCTGCCGCCTCGGTGATCTTCTCCAGCGACCCGGCCTCCTCCCACGCCTCGAAGCGGTGCAGCAGCTCCTGTTGGGCCAGCTCCTCGGGAGATAGGGGAGGCTCGTCGGGCTCGGTCTTGTCTCCCTTCTTTCCCTTGTCCCCTTTCTTAGCGGCAGGTGCCTTCTTGGCCTTGTCCTCCTTCTTGACAGGCGTGGCACCCTCTTCGAGAACCCCCACAGCAGACGGCGGCACCCCCAGCCTCTCTGCGATCTCCTCCCGGGGAACCTCCAGGTGGAGAACCTTGATGGACGCCACCCCCTCGTACGTATGCTTCCCTGTGGGCTTGCCCTTCTCGTCCAGGAGGTCGTTCCTCGACAGCCCCACCCCGTGCGCCAGCAGGTCCAGCGCAGTGGAGTGCGACGGGCCCACCTCCCTGCTCCCCTCCAGGCCATCCACCACCACCCCTGCCAGATACCGCTCCTCCTCGAGAACGACGGGAAGGACAGTCTTGATGACGTCTTCAGAAACAGGCTCGGCCTCATCGGTGCCGTCCATGGAGGCGACGAGCTGGTTCACCGCCTCGGACAGCGCGAGGGCCCGCTCCCGCTCGGCCTTCAGTTCGTCCGTCGTGTCCTCCGCCTCCTCCGGGATGGAAACCTCCATGTCAGCTGCACTCATCACCAGGTCGCTGAACGACACCCTGCTGAGGCCGTACCGCTCGGCAAGCTGCTCAGCCACGACCGTGCGCCCACTACCCGGGGCACCCGTGACCACGATGTAAAGAGCCTTCGCTTTGGGGTCCTCCAGCTCAGGAGCGGGCTCCTCAAGCTCCCCGACACCCTCCTCCGCCCCTGCCTCGTCGCCCACCGCATCAGGGGTGCCACCCTCTGCGGCAGCAGTCTCGCCAGCCTCGGCGGCCAGAGCGGCCGCCTCCGCGGCCCGGGCGGCCTCCTCCGCCTCTTGCGCCCTGCGCTCCTCCTCTGCAGCCTTGGCGGCCTTGGCCTTCTCGACCATCTCCCGGTACTCGGGCCAGAACTCCTCGCCAGGGTTGCGAGGCCGCGCCAGGATTGTGCCATCGGGCCCGTAGAGGGGCAGGAGGGTGAGGATCTCCTCCTCGTCACGGTACTGTCCGTCTAAGTCAAGGGAAAAGACCTCGATGGGGAACTCGCTCGAGGGGTTGACCAGCTCTACCTGGATCTTGTTGGGCTCCTGCTCCTCCCCCTCTTTCCCAGGAAGGATGGCCCCAAGGGCCAGGGACTGCGACGACAGGTTGCCAACGATGGTCTGCCCGCGGCCTGAGGCGTTGAGGAACACCTGCCTGGGGTTGTAGCTGATCTTGATGGGGATGCGCTGGGTGTAGAGCTTCTCGCGCCCCCCCACAGGGGTGAAGACGACCTTGACGTTGGTCGACTCGCCCGGGGGAAGCACGCCCGAGTTGGGCTGACACTCAAAGTACTGCCAATTACTGTCCCCCTCCATGGGTTTCTTGACAGTCCAGTCGCAAGGAACGTCCTTGGGGTTGTGGAGCTGCACCGTGATGATCTTGCAATGGCCAGCCAGCACCGCGTCGAAGTCGAGGACGTCGCGGCTGACCTGCAGCTCGGGCACCACCACGTTTGCCTTCACGGTGAGGAAGATGGAGGGGCCGCCCTTGATCTCAACCGGGACGGAGCACTGCACGAGGCCCGTGGGCAGCAGTACGGTGTCGAGGGTCAGGCTGAAGTTGACCGTCGAGTACTCAGCGATCTTGTTCAGCTTCTCCGGGTCGATGGCAATCCCGCACGAACTGAGCTTCTTCCGGTCGACGCTGACGCTGATGGCCGACGGGGAGGTGTTGAGGAGTCTGAACTTCTTCGTCTTCTGCGTCCCCTTGGTGATGTGGCCCAGGTCCAGAAGGTAGTGGGACACAACAACGCTCGCCTTCTTTGAGGATGTCGAGGTCTTGGATGTCACCGACACTCTCGAGGCTTCGGTGCCCATCGGCGCCTCGCTGACGCTACCAGCGATCTTGTCCATAAGAATCTTGCAAAGATGCATGCGATCGCTCTCCATGTCGACCTCAAGGGCGGTGGGGTTGTATGCGCCCACCCTTCCCGCCTTGCCCCTCCCCGTCATCATCTCACTCGGCGACTCCATGAGACCGTGGTGCGTCGTCTGAGCCCGGCCGCCGGCCGTCTCAATACGGGAAGTCCGGGCGGTCCTGGCTCTCGTCGCCGACATGTCCTTCGCCTGGTCGAGGAGCGCGGCAGCGTCACTCGGGTGCAACCGTTGGCCCCCGGTCAACAGTGCCTCCCTTGCAGCGGCCCGCATCTCCTTGAATGCGGCATCGTCCATCCGCGGCAGCGTGAGCATGAGACCCTGGTAAGTGCCCTCGCCCTCGACGCGAACCACTTCCGGCTCGCAGTGCGCCACCTCGATGACCACCTCCTCCGCAATGCGGTCTGGAACACCGGGTGTGATCCGGAGACGGATGAAGTCCCGGTTGCCGGGTCCGATGGTCCCTGAGAGGGGGGACGCGACCACAATACTCGCCCGCGATAGCCGGGAGAGGTTGACGACATACGAGAAGGGCACCCGGCCCGTGTTCTGGAGCTGGATCTCCTTCTCGGTGGCCCGGTTGTACTGCTGCCTCCCAATATCCACCAGGTGCGTGTCGAGGGCGTACTTAATGTACGAGCTCTCCGCGCTCATGCGGACCTCGTACGTCGGCCCTCCCTTTACGGAGCAAACGGCCCAGCAATTCGAGAAGGCACCTGGCTGGGCGAAGTACGACACCTCGATGCGCTCCGAGGCGCCCGGCTGGACGACCCCCTTCACCGGTAGGATGTCAAAGACCTCTGAGGGGTGGACGTACTTGGGCCCCGACTTTGTCTGTTTGATGTCCTCTTCTGCCTGCGCGGCCAGAGACCAGTCGAACGCAGCAGGTACGCTCGAAGTGTTCTTGATCGAGAAGTAGCGGCGATCGACCGTGTCAGTGAGCACGCAGCCGAAATCAATCACATCGTTCTGCATCTTGAGGTTGGGGAAGTTGATCTCCCCGACGAGATCGATCGTGTCCTTGTGCGGGCAGTCAAGGTACGAAATGGTGAGCTTCCCGTTGATGGAGTCCGACTCGCGGTCCGTCCGGAACCCGGGGTCAAAGTCGACGATGATTTCCTCCTCGCAGCCCGGCTTGAGCGTCAGGGACTCCTTGTCCACGGTGAAGGGTGACTGCGTCCGAAGGGTCATGGTCAGGGGCAGCTCCGAAGTGTTCTTGAGAGTGACCGTCTGTTCCATGAGCTCAAGCACGCTGTCCTCGGTCCAGGAGTAGGTGAACACGATCTTCTCCTCGGAGCACTCAAGCAGGGGACGGGTGCACTCAGCCTTGAACTCTGTCTTCAGGATGTCCTTCGTCTCGCTGCCCACAGACGCGCGCAGTATTATCTTCTCGAGAACATCTCCCGGCCTACTGGCCATCCCGGTGACCACGAACGCGTGTTCCTGCTTGGGGTTCAGGAGCATTTTCTCAGGAGATACGGTGAACACCACCTCTGGGATGCTGTTGTCCGCCTTGCCCCCAGCCGTGGTGCTGGTCTTCCCCTCCGTCCCCTTGCTCGTGTCTTCGACCACCCCCAGGCCCGAGGCCTCGCTGCTCTCCTCCTCGACGGCGGCCCTCTTCTTACGCGCGTTCTGCTGCGCCTTGATGGCCTTGGCGACGATGTCCTTCATCGTGTTGTGCCACGACACCGTCTGGGGCCGGCGGCCAGAGTTGCGAAGGACGACCGTTGTCTCGAACGGCCTTCCGACCAGCTGCTTGCCCATGTCGAGCCCGTCTTTAAGGCCTGTGGCCACCACGGTCGCGCCAGTGCCGACGGCGCTCAGGGGCACGGCCACGTTGTCACCATCCTGGACGAGGATGTGGAGCGTGTCGCTGAACTTGCGGGTGTCGTCCATGGTGCACGTCACCTCCATCGCCAGCACTGAGCCAGGCTGGAGCATCCCCTCCCTCGGGTTGATCGAGTACACCGAGGTCGGGGACTCGATGAAGGCCTTGTACGAGGCAGGCACCGGGCACGGGTTGAAGATGTTGAGGATGCGCGTGTTGGGCCTCAGTGTTGGGCACTGACCAAACTCGATGTTGGCCTTGGTCGAGCGCTGGTCCCTCGTCTGCTCGCCCGTGTAGAACTCGAGGGCTGGGCCGATCGAGTGCGCGCTCATCACGCACTCGAGGGGCTCCGCATCCGACCCATAGACCTTGACCCGCACGGGGAGTTGCATGCGGCCACGGCGGGCAGTGGAGAGCACAACTGTGACCTCCGTGGTCCCCATGGCAGGCACGCCGCCCACCGTGGGCTCGCAGCGGATTACACCCAGGTTCTTCGACTGGTCGTCCTGGGGCAGCACCTCGAACTTGGCGGGCAGCTTGGACTCGTTGACCAGGGTGATGGTCTGCTTGTACGGGAATTGGAGGAAACAGTCGCCGTAATCGATACTCTGCGTGGTCATCGAGATCTCCGGGACGAAGGACGTGGCGCGCACGGGCACAGTCCTCAGCTTCCGACCGACGCCGGGGACGTCGATGAGGAGGTTGTTGGCGTACGAAGAGACGCGCTGCGAAACAAACTCCACCGTCACGGTGGTGCTCGCCCCAGCCTTGAGGACGCCACCGCTCGGCACGATGCTGAACTCGGGGCGGTTGGGCTCGCGCTCCTTCTCCATGTACGCCGCGAAGCGCATGGGGATCTCGCACGTGTTCGTGATGGTAAGCTCCTTGGTGTACCGGAACCCGAAGGACACGGACCCGAAGTCGAGCTCGTCCTTGTCGAGGTCGAAGGACGGCCCCACGACCTGCCCGCGGAAGTCCAGGGTGAGGGGCTTGAAGGCCCCCGCGACCTCGCACTGGAATGTCTCCGCGAACTCCCCGAGGGCGTCCGAGAGGAAGCGGCACTGGAGCATCTGGACTGAGTCCGGGGGTACGACGCCCGATGCCGGCTCAAAGTCAAACATGCCTCCGAAGTACGTGTCGGGCTTTGTCAGGCGGAACTCGGCAGGCACCTCCCCGCGATTGTACAGCTCCACCTCGTACTGGTGCACCGTGTGGATGAATGTATCGCCCACATCCAGCACGTCGTACGAGAACATGGCCTTGGGTCCGAGACCGGACCCCTTGAGGGTCACGGGCAGCCGGTTCGACCGCCCCGTGATGTCCAGGTGAACGACCTCTTCGTACTCCTCGTGGCGCTCGGGGCGGAACTGGACCGTCACCTCTACCTCTCCGCCAGGCCAGATCGTGCCCTCGAGGGGGGTGATCTCGAAGTGCCGAGACTCGAACAGGGGCTTCTCAGTTAGCAGGGCCCTCCGCTGGCGCTTGAGCGCACGTCCCTCTGCCACGGCCACTGTGGAGAAGATGGCCTCCTCCTCCTCCGAGGACGCCCCGTCCACGTCAGGGGCATTCGCCGGGGACTCGCCTAGCGGCAGGAGCGCGTCCGGGAGCGACAGGGTGTGCGGGTTCTGGGTGAGCGCGGCGGTCGAGTAGAGCTCAGCAACCCGGCTCGCCGTGGTCTCCAGGTCCATCGCCTCTGAGGGGTTCTGGCGGAAGGAGAACTTGACAACCGTCTCCGACTCGTTGAAGACCTTGAATGTCTTCTGGGACTCCTTGTTCATGTACGTGGGGAGGAGCTGCACCGTATCGGCGGACAGCTGGACGTTCACCTCCCGGCCGTAGCCTAGGAGCCGTGAGACAGTCACTTGGCCGTTGTCGTACACGAGCTCCAGCTCCCCCGCGACCTCGCCCGCCTCCTCTGGGCAGAAAGTGATTGTACACTGCAGGGACTCCCCCGGGCTGAGGTGGCCCTCTGTCGGGGAGATGGAGTAGTTGAGGGACGTCGCGAGAGTGAAGTGGGCTTGGCTGTTCCCCACGTTGGCGACCTGGAAGGTGCGCTTGACCTCACTCTTGCAGGGCACCGAATCGAACTCGACGATGTCCGGGAGGTCCAGCGCAGGCTGCTGGCCCACCGCAATAACGGGAACGACGAACTTCTCCCTCTCGGTGCACACGACCAGGTCGCAGACGCAGTCGGCAGCATTGGTGGGGTCGAACTTGACGAGGTAGGCCACCTCCATCCCCGGGGCGATGACCGTGCCGCTGGCCGAGGCCTTGTCGGTGGCGCCCATGCCCTTGCCCTTGCCGGGGACCTTGCTGACGCTGAAGAACGCACTGTTGGGCGGCAGCACCTTGACCCTCCGCCCGACAGTGTCGTTGTTCCTCAAGTACAGGACGCTCTCGTACGTCTGGAAGGGCTCGTACCCCGAGAACGACACGACGGTCGGGAAGGGCTGGAAAATGGGCTCGCCAATCGGGACGGAGCAGTCCACGTGGTGGCTGCGGGGGTGGGTGGGTGGGAGGGGGTGGGTGGGGAGGGTGACGGGCCGAGGACCTGCAAGGGACGGGAACAGGGGGGACGAGGGGTGTGGGGCCCACCTGTAGTCCGCGATGTTCAGGAGCTCCAGGATCTGCGGGCGTACTGCGTGCCTCGGCATGACGGTCTGAGCGGTTTCGATGCGCTCGCGCGTCTCCTCCAGAAGCCTGCTGGGGCGCACCTGCGGTGAACGAGCGGATGCGGTGGGCGCGTGCTCGTGCATGTGGGGGCGCCTTCCCGGGCAGGGGGGGGGAGCTGCCGAGCCCATTTCCCCACATCCCTCAATCGGTAAACGCCTCCCGTCCATACGTGGGGAGCGAAATCGCTAGACGTAGACTCTGAGGCCCTAGAGGGCGCTGCATGACGCGTATACGGTGAACAGGAGCCCGAGCATGCGGAGAAGCGAAGAAGCAATGCAGCTCCCGAAAGTACGGACCAATCACCGGATCGATCTAGGTGCTCGATTAATATTGAAAGAAAGAGCGGGGGAGAGCGGCTGCCGCGACCACACATACGTGGACCGGCCGCTGTATAGGGAAAGAGCAGGGGCTTTTCTTGGTCCATCTCCTGATGGCCATCGGAACTTGAAACGCTGTGACTGATACGGGAATGATACCGCGTGTGCGTGTAGCGGCGAATATGATTGTCTAGCGAGGCGAAAGAATCGGGCGCTCTCCCACACAAGTGGGGAACGCATCGCGCTCGACTGTTGAACGGGGGTCGAGGTGGGGCCATGGCCGCGGGCTTCTCCCAACAGGCAATCCCAATCGGTCACTCACCCGCACGAGAGCGTCCTCCTCCTCGTTTTCCTCGTACTTCTTGTACTTGACTGTCGCAGTGGGGCGCAGTCGAGTCGACTGCATCCCGTTCCCCCTCCTCGTGCCCCTCATGGTGCCCGTGTTGGGCCCCTCGGACATATCCAGTCCCCCTTACTCCCACCACTACAGTCTGAAGCGCCAAATGCAGGTGGAGGCGCACCCCTAGGATGGAACACGCGCCGCAGGTCGGCGAAATATGGCTGAGAACTAGTTACGAAGGCCCCTCTTTTCCAACCCAAGGGTGGAATTCACAGAAGTTCTCCTCCTCTCTTTCTAACAGAACATGTGCCCCGCCAACGAGCGCATGGGAATCACAAGAGGGGGGCAGCGGGGGGCATTTCGGCCGTACGGGGGTCCCGGACAGGGGCGCTGGTCTGGGGTTTACCCCCCCCCCGCAAACAGGGCGCTGGGGCCCCCAACCTGCCCCCCCAAGAGGGAGGCTGGGCAGCCCGGTCGATGAACTCCGCATTAAATCTCCGGTTCCAGGACGTTGCTCCCCGTGTTGTTGCCTGGGAAATCCAGGGGTGGAGCATCTTCCCCAGGGCCCCTCTCCGTGTAACGACCCTCGGCAGGTTAGTGCTGCGGCAAATATTCCCGCCGAGTACGGGTTCGATCGCGTCACATCGCTGGTCGCTATCCAGTTCAGGCACGGGAATGGCGCTTGGAGCGCTGCTGCGTGTCCGAGCCGGCAGCTGGTTTCCATCTCGGGGTCCCCCCCGCGCGGTTCTGATGCGCTGACTTGTCCGCCGTGCGTTTTTTTCGAGCCCCGCGTACAGTTGGGTGCTCAATCGGGTGAAACACCGTCGATCTTCCAGACGTCCGTGGGGACGGGCGCGGATCGGTCGACGGCACGCAGGTCGACCAGACCCTCCCTTCCATTTGACGCCGCAGGTGTCCAGCCAGGCAACGTGCGCCGGTCGAATAGGCCAGCGTCGACGAGAAAATGGAAATGAACGCTGTGACGGCGTGGTCGATGTCCAAGGAGGTGAGCCAGCACTCGTGCTGCCGCGGGTCCCCCCCACGGCCATGTATTGGGCCTCCCTCGTGACCCAGTGTGCACTACGCCCCCCACGCAGGACGCGGTCAAGGCTCTCAAGGCCGACAAGGACAAGGGCCTGTCCTCTCAGGATGCCGAGGTCCGACTCGCCAAGTACGGCCCCAACGAGCTCGAGGCTGCGGCGAAGAAGTCGATCTGGGCGCTAGTCCTGGAGCAGTTCGAGGACCTCCTGGTGCGCATCCTGCTCCTGGCGGCTCTGGTATCGTTCCTCCTCGCGTTCGTCGACGAGGAGGCCGCCGAGGAGGGTATTGGTGCCTTTGTGGAGCCCTTCGTCATCATCCTGATCCTCGCCATCAATGCCTTCGTCGGGGTGTGGATGGAGGGGCGCGCCGAGTCGGCACTGGAGGAGCTCAACAAGATGCAGGCCCCCACGGCTAAGGTCCTCCGGGACGGCACGAAGTCCGAAATTGCCGCCCGTCTCCTCGTTCCCGGCGACATCGTCTACGTGGACGTCGGTGACAAGGTCCCCGCCGACTGCCGCGTGCTCACCAACTCTGTCAACGTCCTTGCCAATCAGTCGGCCCTGACGGGCGAGTCGCAGCCAGTGCACAAGGCCTTCGACGCCACGGCCAAGGGGGGCAAGCCCATCGCGGAGAACGCCGTCATCGTCGACAAATGCAACATGATCTTCAGCTCCACCACGCTCGAGCAGGGCCATGTGATGGCCGTTGTTGTCAACACTGGCGCCCACACCGAGATGGGCAAAATTGACGATGCCATGAAGGGTGCCGACGAGAACAAGACCCCACTCGAGCAGGCCCTAGAGGACTTCGGCAACGTACTTGGTAAGATCATCGCGGTGATCTGCCTCATCGTTTGGCTCATGAACGCTGACAAATTCGTCGAGACAAAGTGGGACGGGTGGACACCCCTCATCAGCGAGTGGCAGTTCAGTTTTGTCGACTGTGCCTACTACTTCAAGATCGCCGTGGCCCTCGCTGTCGCCGCCATCCCCGAGGGGCTTCCCGCCGTGATCACCACGTGTCTCGCCCTCGGGACTCGCCGCATGTCGGCCAAGAACGCCATCGTCCGCAGCCTCCCTTCGGTGGAGACGCTGGGCTGCACAACGGTCATCTGCTCCGATAAGACTGGCACCCTGACAACGAACCAGATGACCTGCGTCAAGGTGGGCGTGTTCAACAGCGACGGTACCTTTGCCCAGTGCGACGTCAAGGGGTCCTCCTACGACCCCGCTGACGGCGAGGTTCAGGGGCTTAAGCCGGGGAAAAACGTGGACGCCCTGTGCAAGGTGGCCGTGGCGTGCAACACCTCCTCCCTCCGCATCGAGGAAGACGCCTTCAAGTGCACCGGCCTGCCCACAGAAGGCTGCCTGCTCACACTCGTCGAGAAGATCAAGGGCAGCAAGAAGGTCAAGGGGTCACCCACCCCCGCCTGCGACACCATCACCAAGAGCATCAAGACCTCCGCGACCCTTGACTTCGACCGTGTTCGCAAGTCCATGTCCGTGGTGGTCGGCGGCGACGCCCTCGGCGTGTCCGGCTCAAACGTGCTTCTCGCCAAGGGCGCCCCTGACCGCATCCTTGAGCGCTCCACCCACGTCATGCTACCCTCGGGCGCCATCGAGCCCCTCACAGATGCCATGAAGCAGGCCGTCCAACAGGCCCTCAGGGGCATGGCTGAGAAGTCCATGCGCACCCTGGCTCTCGCCGTGAAGACGGAGGGGCTCGGCGCCCTCGCCACCTTCGATGGGCGCAACACGCACGAGGGATACGCCCTTGTGTCGAACACGGAGGGTTACGAGAAGGTGGAGAGCGGGATGGCGCTGGTGGGCATGGTCGGCATCCTGGATCCTCCCCGCAAGGAGGTGACTGAAGCCCTCAAGGACTGCCACAGCGCCGGGATCAAGGTGATCATGATCACTGGGGACAACAAGCTCACCGCCGAGGCTATCGCCAAGGACATCGGGATCCTCAAGCCCTCCCAGGAGGTCGCGGACAACTCGGTCGAGGGCCGCACCTTTGCCGGGTGGGACGATGAGCAGCAGATCGAGTTCCTCATGCGCCCGGGGGGCAAGGTGTTCAGCCGCACGGAGCCGACACACAAGATGAAGATCGTCTCCATTCTGCAGCGCATGGATGAGGTCGTGGCTATGACGGGCGACGGGGTGAACGACGCGCCCGCCCTCAAGCAGGCCGACATCGGCGTCGCCATGGGCATCTCAGGCACCGCCGTGGCCCAGCAGGCGGCTGACATGGTCCTGGCCGACGACAACTTCTCGACGATCGTGGCCGCCGTGTCCGAGGGCCGTGGCATCTACAACAACATGAAGGCCTTCATCCGGTACATGATCAGCTCCAACATCGGGGAGGTCGCGTCCATCTTCCTGACGGCCATCCTGGGCCTCCCCGAGGGCATGATCCCCGTCCAACTCCTCTGGGTCAACCTGGTGACGGACGGCCCCCCGGCGACGGCGCTGTCGTTCAACCCCGAGGACCCCGACATCATGGAGAAGCCTCCCCGCTCCAAGAAGGAGGGCCTGGTGTCCCTCTGGGTCACTGTCCGGTGGCTTGCCGTGGGCCTGTACGTCGGGGCCGCCACCGTGGGCATCTTCGTCGTCTGGTACACCAGCTCGTCCTTCCTCGGCATCGACATCTCCCACGACGGCCATGTCCCTGTCTCCCTGGACCAGCTCCGCAACTTCGACGAGTGCGAGGCCGGCCTCAACGACCCCAGCAGCCTCTTCTACCAGTTCTCCCCCGCCCCCTACGTCGCGGGGGAGGGGAACAACTCAATCCACGCCTTCTTCGACGAACCCTGCGAGTACTTCGACAACGGCAAGGCGAAGGCGTCGACGCTGTCCCTCTCCGTGCTGGTGACGATCGAGATGCTCAACGCCCTCAACGCGCTCTCGGAGACCCACTCCCTCCTCTTCATCCCCCCGTGGGTCAACCCGTGGCTGTGCGGAGCTGTCGTACTGAGCATCCTCAGCCACTGCCTCATCCTCTATGTCCCCTTCTTCAACAAGATCTTCTCCACAGTCCCCCTCGACCTCAACGAGTGGCTCCTCGTGCTGGCCTTCTCGGCGCCTGTGCTCCTCCTCGAGGAGGGGCTCAAGGTCCTGGTCAGGCTCTTCGACCACACGGACATGAAGGCAGTCGAGGAGCGGAGGAGGGCCTCGGTGGACGCCCTGCGCGGCGCACACGAACACAAGAAGGACCAGTAGGGGTGCCGCAGGACCATTGCGGTGTAGCTATGGGCTTTCCGTGGCGTGGCAGAGTAGAAATATCCTATATTCCTACTCTGCCACGCCACGCAAGCCCCCTCTATAGAGCTACCCTGGACCGTCTGGGCCAGACAGCCGGGGTGCTGACGCAGCGATATGAAAGGTGTCGCCCGGAGCAAAAGAGTGCCCCCTAACAGATGTCCCGGGCCTCTGGCCAGGTCTCATTCTGCGATGCACCGAATATGTCCCGATGCCGCTCTTCGCCCACCCTGTCCACCTCGACCCGCTGCCCTGGGCCCTCCGGAGAAAAGGTGCTTTCGACACGCGTAGGCCGCGCCGGCTGGATGGCTAGGCGCCCAATCGCCGTCGTATTGTTTTTTCCCTCGTCCCGTCGTATTGTGTTTGCCACCCCTTCCGTTCCATCCGGGTTCGGGTTCTGGTTACGCAGCGAAACATACGTTAGGGCCCTCCCCGCTTACCCCTCTCTTCTTACGCCAAGCTTCTTCCACCCCCCCCCCTGCAGCCCCAGCGAAGCCCCGGCTCAGCAGCGCCGCGGGTGGCGAGGGTGGTCCCCCCGACCTCGTGACCGACCATCACGCTCCCGTGGCCCGGTTCCTGGCCCTTCTCTGCCTGGAGCGTGCGTCTGGCCCGACGGAGAGGAGCCACCTGACCTTCGCCGAGGTCTGCATCGCGGCGGAGGAACTACTCTTGTCCATCGAGCAGCTTATTAGCGCGCCCTCGGCGGCCCAGCTGCGGGCTTCCGCTGCTGACTTTGAGGGGCGGGTCCAAGAATACCTTCTCAGGAGCTGCCTTGCTCCCGAGCGGTCAAGTGCCAGCACGGTCAGCCTCGCCATCGCCGTTGTCCAAGGGCATCTCATGCTGGGAGGGTCCCTCCGCACCGTTCCTGAGGTTGTGGCTGCCGAGGTGCGAGCTCTCGTTGGCAAGGCAAGGGAACAGCTGACCGTGGAGCTGCGAACCCTCTCCCGGCAGCAGCCCTAGAGGTCTTCCGGGCGCCACTTCAATCGAACTCCCCAGCCTCAAAGTCGAATCTGGTAGTCGCCAGACTCGGTGATCTTCCTCACCCACTTTTCTGGCTTGATCCCACTTCTCTCCCAGATTTTCAGGTATGAAAGCTTCATCCCCAGCGTGCTGAGGGCGGGCACGTTGAACTCCATGCTCACCGGTGGCCGGGCCCACGGCTTCTTGTCCCCGAGGGTTGAGATGAGGGCGCAGTCGGCGAACAACAGGTACATCTGCTGCCCCGTGAACTTCTTGATCTTCCACGTGATGCAGTCCTTCCCATTGTCCCACTTGGCCTTGCCCACCTGCGCCTCGCACTTGACCTTGGACGTGTACCTCGGCACAGGCACCGTCACCACCGTGTTGAGCGCAGCGAGCTTGGGGTCGAAGTCCGCCTTGATCTTCACCATCACCTCCACCCGGCTCTTGCCGTGCTCCGTCAGCGTCGTCTGCACCACGAACGGTGGCGTGATCCCCTCGCTCGACCGGTACGTCATCAGCGTGAACTCCCCGTCGGGCGGCGTGAAAGCGACCTCCTGCTTGGCCCCCGAGGCGTGGAAGCGCGCCAGGTTGACGCACTGGTGGAACTTGACGTCGTCGAGCCGTGTGTTGCCGAGCCCCGCGAGGATGTCGGGCATCCCCGACAGGAAACACTTGACCTGGATCTTCCCCCGCACCTCGGCGCTCAGCACCTGCCCCTTGTTGTTCATCAGCATGTTGACCGACTCGACGATGTCCATGAAGAGCTCGTTCACCTTGTACCGGATGCCCTCCCGCCGGTACCCGACTGCCCCCGTGACCTGGAGCCTCGCGTGCGCCGCCTTCTCCTGCTGCTCCCGCTCCTTGCGCTTCGTCAGGACCAGTTTGCTCAGCCCGCTCTTCTGCAGGATGTACTCCTTGAGGATGTCGGGGTCCACCACCTGGGGGAAACCGTAGTCGACCACCTCGTCCAGCAGCTCGAAGATGAGCACGAAGTTCTCCAGCACCTCGCCCTGGCTGAACCGGTCCCCGAAGTACGCCCGGAGCACCTCAATGAGCTCGCGGAGGAACTTGAAGGCGAGCATGGCGTTGGCGTTGTTGTTGCACACGGCCACAAAGTAGACGTCGTTGTACCGCATGTGCATGAACGACACCCCCGCGATGTTCTGCACGGGCGCCGGTCCGGCCTTCTTGGTCCTCAGGATCTCGGTGCGGAACAGCCCCGGCAGGTCCTTGCTGCGAGGGGCGGGGGTGGCGACGGGTGGGGGGGGGTTCACGTCGCTCACGGGGCTGCCCCGGCCGGGACGGGGGGTCCAAGGAAGGGGGGGCGGGTCGTTGGCTTCGCCGCAGGAGAAGAGAGGCGATATGCGGCCTGACACGTCCTTCATACCCCCCTCTACGCCCACTAGGCGTGCTCGTGCCAGTTTCGCGGGGTATCCGCGGTCGAGCAAGCCGCGCGCGGGGCCTTCTCCAACGAGGGGAGGGCGCGTGACCATCTGCGCGCTGTCCAGGACCCGGCCCCGAGGATCGTAGACCTGGGCGGGACCCAGGGTAAACGCAGTGGATGTGGCGGCGCGTCGGGTGGAAAGCGCGTGGCAAGGGCGGGGAGAGGGCTCACTCGATGTCGTCTCGATACGACCTCGAGACGAGGACTTCCCCCCGCGGGCTCATCAGGTAAAGCCCGTGGAACGCACACGCCATCTCGAAGATGTTCTCTTCTCGACGCTGCGGCACCGTGGAGTGCGCGAGTGCGCCTCAGCAGCGCCTCTTCGGCGAGCTGAACGGGGGTCAGTGACCTCTGCGAGGGCGACCCAGAGGAAGTCGCGCGCGGGGTCGGAAGGAGTGCGACGCGGCGAGATGGGTGCCGCCGGAGTGGCGCTGGGCCCGCGCCGCCGTGCCAGTGTAGCAGGGTGAGGACCGTGAGCGGGGACGGCGGGGTGTCGCCCGACACCCCCTCCCCCGGCGCGCCGTGCAGACAGCGACGCTCCGCTGACTGCAGGGGGGCGTCCCACGCTGGGCTGGAAGGAGGGAGGCGCTGAAAGGGAAGCAGCGAGAGTGGGGGGGTGGAGAGGGAACGGAAAGGAAAGGAGCAAAGTAGAGGCAAAGATGCAGAGCGCTCGTGCTTCGAACTTCGTGAAGGGCACTGGCCTGAAGGCCAACGGCCCCACCAGGTGAGCGCTAGCGGCCTACCGATAGGGATGCGGGGTTACACTGCTCGCACACGTATCCTTATATCGCCAATCTCGCGAACACCTCCCCTCCCCCCCGCAATTCAGAAGGAATCCCCGGCCAAACTTGGTCCGCGTCCCCTGCATTCGAACCCGCTCCGATCCGGTTCTTCGATTTGCTATGTGTCCTTAATGAGCGTTTTGACTACATAACCCTCCCGCATCGCCCCATACAGCGGCGCTCGGGGGAAGAACGCTGACGCATCGATTTTTCCAAAAGAGCCGCTCTTTCTCCAGCGTCTCTATCAATTCGTTGTTGTGGCGCTGCGAGATCGATTATCGTAATGTTTTTGAGTTACACGCGGGCGCATCGCGGGGGAAGCGTCCGCCCCGCCCTGGTTTGAGGCCAGGAGAAAGCCACCCCTGGTCTGGCCTTCATATCCACCGCTGGCGCCGATGTGGGGCGTCCCAGGGGATTAGATCGGCCACTCGCGTACGATCGTCTCAATAAATCGCGGATGGGCGCGACTCCCAGCTCAGCGGTCGCCCCCCGGTCGCGCCCAAGACCCAGTCACCCCCCCGCGATTTTGTGCGAGGGGGGGAGGCAGTCGTGGTGCCCCACGAGGGAGCCCCCAGGGAGGCGCCCTGCGCCCACTCGCCCCCGGCTCACCGCCCGGCGCTGCGTCGCGACCTCCCGCAGGGTGGCGAGCCGCGGCTCCGTGCGGGTCCTGGCCCTCCACTCCACCGACCCCAAGAAGCGCGTGGTGGTGACGGGGATGGCCGTCTGCTCCGTCTTCGGCAACGACGCCGACGTCTTCTACGACAAGCTCCTCGCCGGGACCTCGGGCATCTCTGCCGTGGAGGGCTTCGACGTGGCCGACTACCCCACTCGCTTCGCCGGCGAGATCAAGAACTTCGACGTGGAGGGCTACATCCCTCCCAAGGAGGCCCGGCGCCTGGACCAGTGCTGGAAGTACACGCTCGTGTCGGGGAACAAGGCCATGGAGATGGCGGGCGTGTCCCCCAAGAAGAACCCCGAGCAGTTCGAGGAGGGCGGGAACCTGAAGAAGAACCGCGTGGGCGTTCTCATCGGCACGGGCATGGGGGGCATGACGGTCTTCTCGGACAACGTCGAGAAGGCCGCCGCGAAGGGTTTCAAGAAGATCTCCCCCTTCTTCATCCCCTACTCCATCACCAACATGGGCTCCGGCCTCCTCGCCATGGAGCACGGTTTCATGGGCCCCAACTACTCGGTGTCCACCGCCTGCGCCACGGCCAACTACGCCTTCCACCTGGCCGCCTCTCACATCCGCAACGGCGAGGCCGACGTCATGGTCTGCGGCGGCGCCGAGGCCGCCGTGAACGCCACCGGCCTCGGTGGCTTCGTGGCCTGCCGTGCTCTCTCCACCCAGGGCAACGAGGACCCCACCAAGGCCTCGCGTCCCTGGGACAAGAACCGCGACGGGTTCGTGCTGGGGGAGGGCGCCGGGGTGCTGGTGCTCGAGTCCCTCGAGTCGGCCCAGAAGCGCGGGGCCAACATCCTCGCCGAGTACATGGGCGGCGCCTTCACCTGCGACGCCCACAACATCACCGACCCCCACCCCGAGGGCCTCGGCGTGGCCACGTGCATGGAGCTCGCCCTGAAGGACGCCAAGATGTCCAAGGAGGAGATCAACTACATCAACTGCCACGCCACCTCCACCCTCGTCGGCGACGTCGCCGAGCTCAAGGCCCTCAAGCGCGTCTTCACCGACACCTCCAACCTCCACATCAACGGTACCAAGTCGATGATCGGCCACGGCCTCGGCGCCGCCGCCGGCCTGGAGGGCGTGGCCACGGTGCAGGCCATCCGCCGCAACAAGCTGCACCCCACCCTCAACCAGGACGACCTCATCGAGGACGTCGCCGGGATCGACACGTGCCCCGAGGCCAGGGACGTTGTGGTCACGGGCGCCATGTCCAACTCGTTCGGGTTCGGCGGCCACAACTCGTGCTGCATCTTCGCTCCCTTCAAGGAGACCCACTAGACGTGTCGCGTGACTGCCGCCTGTGCCTAGGGCTTCTTAGCGGAACGAATTCAAACCACCGAAGAGGGCGCCCCCCGCTACTCGCCTTCGCCGCCGCTGCTGCTGTCGCTGTCGTCGCTCGACGCGCCGCCCCCCATCACCTGGGCCATCATGCCCCCCATCGCCCGGGGCCGCTTGGCTGCCCCCGCGCCCCCCCCGGCTGACGCCGCCTCCTTCCGCTTCAGCCCCGCCAGCACCGCCTCCCTCACCTCCTCCCGCTTGGCCTCGGCCAGCTCCTCCGCCTTGGCCGCCGCCTCCCCCGCCGTCAGGGGCGAGGCCTCGTCCGCGTCCCCCAGGTGGTTGCACGTCCCGCACCCCGTCACCCGCACGCCCGCCAGCGGCACATCCTTCGTGTCCGTCTCCAGGCCCTCCAGCCTCCGCAGCAGCTGGATGCCGCCCCCCGCCTCCGGAACGTACCGCCCGAACGGCTGGTAGTCCCGGTCGATGTAGAGCTGCCTAGCGAACGACACGACGAACTCGTCCCCCAGTGGCGAAACGCACAGGACGCCCTCCTGCGTGACGCGGAGCTTGTCCGTGCGCTCGAGCCCCGGGGCGCCCTTCTTCGCCGCGCCGAAGTGCATGGCATACCCCTGGACCAGCTTGTGGACGGCCGACCCCTTGAGCGGCGCGGCGCTGTGCCCCCCAATGCGGCTCCTCGCCCATGCGACCGCCTTGGGCACCCAGTCCTGAAAGAGCTCGAACACGAGCCGGCCCAGCACGTCGGTGCCGTCCTGCCCGAACTCGACGTAGACGTGGGGGCGGGACTTGTCCCTCTCCGGAAGCGTGGCCACGTTCCACAGGTGGTCCCCCCGGTCCCTGCCCTCGACGCGCTCGAGCTCGGGGTGCTTGCCGGTGGCCATGAATTGCTCCATGTTCTTCCGGAGCTCCGCCTTGGAGTACGAGCCCTTCTGCTTCACCCGGCTGTCCTTGGCGACGGCCGTAAAGCCCGTGCCCCCCTTGCCCATCGCTCCTCGCGGCTTCTCGGGCCGGCGCCGCGGGGCGGCCCGGTCTTCTCTCCAGGAGGTGGGGTCCTGGCCCCCTTCCTCTCGCGACGACGCGGGCGCGCGGGCGAGGTCCGAGTGAGTGTGGCCGCGTTTTGCCAGGCGGCTGGTCCCCGCGGGCGGCGAGACAGGCGGCAGTCCCGCCCGCTTCACCGAGAGCAGCCCCCGTTTCGTTGCCAGAGGGCGGGGGCCAGACGGATGGATGCGATTGGTCCAATTAGACCCTTTCCAAGGCGCCTACCCCTCCCCGGTGGGGCAATCATGGGAGCCCGGGGCCGCCGACGCGCTTGAAGGGATGAAAGCTTCCCGACTGGTGGCCACGCCGAGCTCGACGGCGCCTGCCGCCGGGGCGAGGCCGACGTTTGGCGCGCCGCAACCCCCCGGGGGCCCTGGGGGCCCCCCTGTCCGCCGGCGTCCCCCCGCGCGGGGCGGCCGCGGGCGCCCGGGGGCGGCCTTGCCGGACGGCCGCGGCGGGGACTCGGCGGTCTGGGCCAGGGGCCTGCGCGTGGCGCTGGGGGAGCCCGGGGCGGAGAGGGAGGTCCTCTGCGGGCTGGACGCGGACGTGCCGCGGGGGCACCTGCACATGCTCCTGGGGCGGAACGGGTGCGGCAAGTCGACCCTGATCCGCGCGCTGGCGGGGCTGGTGCGCCCGTCCGGGGGGGAGGTGTCGGTGGACGCGCCCGTGGGGTTCGTCTTCCAGAACCCGGACCACCAGGTGGTGATGCCGACGGTGGGCCCCGACGTGGCGCTGGGGCTGGGGGGGCGGGGCCTGGGGGCCGGGGAGGTGCGGGAGCGGGTGGAGCGGGCGCTGGCGGACGTGAACCTGGAGGGCTTCTTCGACCGCCCCACGCACACCCTCTCGGGCGGGCAGAAGCAGCGCGTGGCGGTGGCGGGGACGCTGGCCCAGGAGCCCCGCCTGCTCCTCCTCGACGAGCTGACCACCTTCCTGGACGGGGCCGAGCAGGACAACCTCCTGCGGGTCGTGGCCGGGGCCGTGCGGCGGCGCGGGGTCACGGCCGTGTGGGTCACGCACCGGCTCGAGGAGCTGTCCCGGGCGGACAGCGCCTCGCTCCTGGAGGACGGGCGGCTCGTGTGCGCGGGGGAGCCGGCCGACGTGGCCCGCGAGATGCGGCGCCGGATGCGCGGCGGCGCGGGGGGCGGCGCGTCGCGGGGGTGACGGCCGGCCGGGGGGACGCCCCCCGCTCCCGTTCAAGCGCACCCCCTCACTCGTCCGCACGCGACTCCCGCGCGAGCGTCCAGTAGTGCTCGCACGCCACCTGGCGCAGCGTCCCGAGGGCGACCTGCTCGGACTCGACGTCGACGGCCTGGAAGCGGTCCCACGCGGGCTCGAGCACGGTGCCCTGCCACACGAGCCTGCACCCGTTCCCCTCGGCCTCCCGCCGCAGGAGCTCCTGCTCCTCCGGGTCCTCCTTCTCCAGGACCTCGCCCCAGTCGATCCGGTGCAGCATGAGCTTGGAGAAGCGCTTGACCGACTTGAGGCACCCCTCCACGGCCACCAGGCAGAAGGGGAGGCCCGTGCCCCGGGGGCCCATGATGGCCCGGCCGGTGAGCTCGTTCTGCTGCGCGTTGATCTCCACCTTGAACCGGCTCCGCGTGTTGGCGAGGCTCTCCACCCGGAACACAGCCACCTGCGTCTCGGGGGCGTCGTCAAACATCTTGCGGATCTTCTTCTCCCGCCGCGCCTCGGGGGACAGCATGCGCTCCACGTTCCGGTCCCGGTGCGCCGCCTCCCGCTCCGCCATCTGCCTCCGGACCTCCCGCTCCACGGCCGTCGGGTCGGCGGCGGCCTCGGCCCCCAGCACCCGGTGGAGGTTGCTGATCTTGACCTTGGGGGCGGGGGGCTCCAGGACCCCCTGCTTTATCAGCTCCTGTCGCTCCTTCTCCCTCGCCAGCCGGCGCTGCGTCCGCAGCTTCTTCATCTCGCGCTGCGTCATCTTCAGCGGCTGCGGGGGGGGCGCCACGCCCTCGGCGGGCGGCTCCACGGGGACCGGGTGCTCGACGTAGTGGGTCACGCGATCCCACCGCACCGCCTCGGCGCTCGTCGTCACGGCGTCGTCGTACCCCCGCCCCTCGGCGATGATCCGCGCGTCCCACCACTCCACGCCCGGCACCTCCACCCGCTGCTGGCGCAGCCGCTCCTCCACCTCGCGCCGCTTCTCCTCCCCAACCCGCACCCGCTCGGCCCGCTCGGCCTCCTCCTGCTGCCGCCGCAGCTCGGCCCGCTCCGCCCTCGCCGCCTGCCGGCGCTCGTCCTTCAGCTCCATGCGCTTCTCCCGGACCGCCTCGGCCGCCTCCTCCTCCGTCTTCCCGCTCGCCACGGCCCGGTTGAACTCGGCCTGGAGCTGGTACCGTCCCGGGTCGATGAAGTCGAGGGCCCGGGGCACCCGCTTCTTCTGCGCCCGCCTCGCCAGCCGCCACTCCTCCTCCTTTGTCGGCACGTACTCGACCGCCGGGACCGCCGCCGGGGGGGGCGCGGCCGAGGCCCCGGGCGGCACGACGGCCGGCTTCTTGGGGAGGTTCTTCAGCTTCTCAGCCATGGCCTTCTGGAGCTCGAGGACCTTCTTGGCCTTCTCGATGGCCGCCAGGTTGGGCACGGCGGGCTTGGCCGCTGCGGGGGGCGCGGGGGCAGCCGGGGCCGGCGCCGCTGCGGGGACGGGCAGGCGGGAGGGGGCGGCGGTGAGAGGACGGGGGCCCCGCCTGGGGGGACGGGCACGCTGGGGGTCCTTGCCCCGCCCGGGCGACCGGGGAGCGCGGGCAGGCGGGCCGGGCTCGCAGGTACGCGGCGACCAGCGCGGTCCAGCGACCGTTTGCACGATCGGGGCCCCAGGCGCAGCATCGCCGCCAGCGGGGGTCCACACCGGCGCGAGCTCACGGGGGGGAGTTCGCGACCCCCAAAGACGAAGCCTCGCGGGGGTCGCAAGCCTACCCAGCCACGTACCTGTCCCTGAAGCGGAAGTGCCCGCCGCCGGAGCCGCATCCCAGCGGCCACGCTTCCTCCTGGGGGCCTCGCCCCCGGGCGCGTCGGCCATCTTCTCGTTGCCCCTGCGATGCTTCACAGGTGAGTGCCTCTCGGGGTCCGCTCCGCGCACTCGGGCTCACAAGTCAGAGCGCTCGCCTTCCCTGTCGCGATACACGTGTTCGTAATCTTCCATGAGCGCCCGGGGCCCCCGGAACCGGAGAGGGGCGCGTCCGACTCAGACTGCCGAGCCCGACGGCAGACTTTTTTCCGCCCCGGTGCCCTCTTTCTTGCGGTCCCGCCTCGCGGCGACTTCCTCCTGTTCTTTCTTCAGCACCAGTAATCATGTCGGGGCTCTGCGCGTCGATGAACCGGATGGTGAGCCCGCCTGTCCACCACTCGGTGCCCGCCTTCTCCCGAGACCCGCGAGCGACACTCGAACCCGCCTTCAGAGTCAATCTATATGAAATATTGTGGAAAGCTCCGGGGGTTCCCCATCAGAGGACTCTCGAACGGAAAGGGGAGGCACCTCAGGTCATTGGGCCAGGGGGAGGGGGATGGGCTTGCTTTCCCGGCGCGCGACGTTCTCCATGGGGGGAGATGATGCGACTTGTCTAATGCGCACTACATCGTGCGTGTATACAGCGCATTCTTACGACCTCGGCACCTCCCTCTTGCCGAAGAAGTCCGGATGGCTTCTTTGGCTTGCCACGGCCACCACACCGTTTTTCGTCGAGATTGCCCCTCGCGCCTGGACAACCGCCCGTCCCTCTCCTCCGCAGGCTCTCGCCTCCACCCGCAACGGTGTGGCCGCCTGCACCCGCGTGGCTGTGGCCCCCGTCGCCGCGTCCGTCTCCAGGACCGCCGTGGTTGAGGTCGAGGCCGGGAAGCTCAAGACCCGCAAGGCTGCCGCCAAGGTGAGGCCTTCCCCCCGCCCATCGCCGACTGTCACCTGTAGCGCCCTTCGCAACGCCGGCATCCAGCGAGCCGGGGACCGCAGCCGGCCCGCTGGGGGCGAGCAGGAGTCCCGACGACTCCCCGCGCCCCCCTCGCCCGCCTGGCTGTGAGGCCCACCCTTCCTTCCCCCGTCATCTCCCCTGCCCCCACCCCCCCCGACCCATCCGCAGCGCTTCAAGATCACCGCCACCGGCAAGGTGCTCCGGAGGAAGCCTGGCAAGCAGCACATCAACGAGAAGATGTCCCGGAACAAGCTCAGGAAGCTCTCGAGCGAGGAGGCTGTGGTCAAGGGTGACTACGGGAACATCATCCGCTGCCTGCCTTACGCCGGGGTGAAGAAGTCCGCCCTCAACTGAAACCAGCATCTCCGGGGAGTTTTGATGGATGTGTGATTGCCTGTGCCACCTCGAGAAGTTTCAACACACTCAAAGGACCTGCGAGAGGGCCCCCAGGGCCGCCCAGCACTCCTCGTCCGGGTTAGCGCGCCCCGCCCCCCCAGGCACCGCGCGCATGAGGTGGTCGAAGAGGTGCCGCGGGTGCTCCGCCTCGAGCAGCGGGTCCCTCTCGAGGCTCCCCTCGAGCCCGTCCGCCCCACCGAGCACAAGGAGCACATGCTTGCACGCCCCCACGCCAAGGTCCGCAGCGGCACCCCCCTCCCCCATCACCCCGATCGTGCAGTCGTACCCGTCAGGAAACGGGCACCCCGTGAAGATGCCCGCAAGCCCCTTGGCGACGCGCGTCGCCCACCCCCAGTAGAGGCCCTTTTCGCTCCGGGGGGCATGGAAACCGGCGACCTCGCTGCCCATCTTCCCCACCCGCACTGTCACCCGCGCCCCGACCTTGACGTCGCCCTCGCACTTGACTTCGATCTTGCTCCCCGTGCCCACGTCCACCATCGCGGAGCCGCTCCCGGCCATCGCCACCACCCCCTCGGAGAACCCTGCCGACGTCCCCCCCACGTGGTGGGGCATGGTCGCGTCGAGGGGCGAGATCATGCTCACCAGCTTGAGGTGCGGGTGGGACGGGAACAGGGTCCTCCGCAGCGCGGGCGGGGTCTCGAGGTAGTCGAGAACCCGGGCGAGGAAGGCCGTCGCCTGGGTGACCTCGGCCTCCCCCGTCCCGGCGCGGTCCTCGTACACCACCACCTCGTCCACCTCGAACGCGGCGGCGGACCTCCCGATCGCACCCGCCACCATCGTCGCCGCCTCGAGGGTCCGCCCGTCGACGGCACTCCCGGGAACGGCGAGGGTCACCGTGAAACCCCTGCGAGGGAACCAGGGGGGTTGGGGGGTCGTTTGTCGCCTTCCCGGCTCGCCCCAGCCTATCCGCGCGGCACCCTGGGTACTGTGAGGCGCGAATTCCCCAAACAGACGCGTACCTTCCCGTGACCTTCGACTTCCCCATCGTAACGACGACTCAAGGAGCCCCGAATACGCTCTGACGGCTGTCCAGCGGCTGAAGAATTCCGTGCTCGATGCGAGCGGTGCGGTCGACGTCGCGACTCCCGTTGTCACTGCGAGTAACTTCAGCTCTGAGTGCCCCCGAGGCGTCGCTCCTTCATCCGTGCAGGCCTCACCGGCCCCCGGACTCCCGCACAGAGTTTCAAGGCGCCCGCTGGCACTTCCGAACACCTACTCGCGCTGGCGGGGCGCGGCCTTGATGATGTCATCGACGCGCAGGATCATCTCGGCGGCCTCGGTCGAGGACATCAGCACCTGCTGCTTGACCTTGAAGGCCTCGAACACCCCGAGCTCCCGCATGTCGCCCGTGGTGCCTGCCACCACGTCCACGCCGTGGAACACGGCCCTCCCCTCGGACAGCGCCTTGGCGTGCTCGGCCCGCAGCTCGGCCACAACCTCGGCCGAGTCCATGCCGGCATTGTCACAGATGATGGCGGGGATGTTCCGGAGCGCAGCGGCGAACCCCTCCATGGCCAGGGACTGCTTGCCCGGGGTCTTCCGAGCTTCGTCCTCCACCACCTGAGACATCTGGATTTCCGGGTACCCACCGCCGGGGATGACGCGAGAGTCGAGCACCGCCTGCTGGAGCACGCAGAGGGCGTCGTGAAGCGACCGCTCGGCCTCATCCAACACGTGGGAGGAGGCCCCCCTCAGCACGATGGTGCAGGCCTCTCCCTTCTTCACCCCCTTGAAGTGGACGCAGCGGTCCTCGCCAATCATGATCTCCTCGATCACTTCGGCCTCGCCCAGGGTCACCTCCCCGGGATTGTCGAAGGTGGACACGATGTCGGCGCCCGTCACGAGAGCCAGGCGCTCGACGCCGTCAAAGTCGGCGTGCTCAACGCCAACACACCCAGCGTCGGCGAGGAGCTGCTGGGGGTAGTCGTAGATGAGCTGGCGGTTGACAAACGTGTTGCAGCCGTGGGCGAGGATCTTGGCGACCTTCTCGGCCATCTTGGCCTTCTCGGCGGCCTCGACCTCGGCGACCTTCAGCATCGAGTCGGCCTTGACCTTGGCACCGTAGATCTTGATCTTGTCAGTGTCCATGGGTGTGTTGGCCACGAGGACCTTGGCGTTCTCGACCCGCGTGGGCTGTCCGAGCCCGATTGACTTGCCGAGGATGAACCCCTCGTCGAGGAACGAGTCCCTGAGCGTGCCCCCCGTCTTCTTGATGATGTGGATCATGTCGAGGTTGGGGTGGCCCCCCTTGGTGAGCCGCAGGATGGCGTCCACAGCGAGCTCGGAGAAGAGACCCTTGTCCTGGGTCAGGATCTTGGACGACAGGGTCGTCTTGGCGATGTTGATGAGGTCGGCGCGGAACTTGACCGCGTCGGCCTTGTTGTCCACGGCCAGGCCCATGAGGTGGTTGCGGGCCACCTCGCAGGCCTTCCGGTACCCAGCGATGATCGTCATGGGGTGGATGCGCTGGTCCACGAGCTTCTCGGCCTGGCGGAGGAGCTCACCCGCCATGACCACCACGGACGTCGTACCGTCGCCCACCTCGTCATCCTGCACCTTGCTGATGTCCTGCATGACCTTGGCGGCGGGGTTGTCCACGTACACCGACTTCAGGATCGTGGCCCCGTCGTTGGTCACCGACACGTTGCCGTTCGTCATGGACTGGAGGATCTTGTCCATCCCCTTGGGGCCCAGGGTGGTCTTCACCAGGTCGGCGATCGCGATGGCGCCGACGAACGACGACTGCGGGGGCGCGGGTTGGGGGACAGGCCAGGTGTGGGTTGGCAGGAGGGGCGCTCCCACGGGGGGCGGGAGACCCTCCCGGGGCTGAGATTCCCCTTTATGCGATGGCATGGGGGGAGTGTGTCCCATTATCGTGCGATGAGGAGCCGGTACGTCGCCAGAGAGGCCCCTCGGAAGTGGTGGCGGAGCACGAACTCGAAATGCAGGCGTCCCTCCAAAAATGGGACCGCCCAGATTCTCGCGCGCAGAAGCAGTCATTCAGTTGAGGGCTATTGGTCGCGGGTTCGTGCTGATCATTTACGTCGTCAGTGTCACTATCGCTGCCAGACAGACACTGCGCAAGCGCGGCAGGGTCCTCGCTGGGCATGCCGCGGGGCATGGGCACTCACCAGCCTCGCGTTCTCTCCCGTCTCCTGCTGAGTCCCCTCACTGAGGACCTGGGGCCCTCCCATCTGCGGAAAGGATAAACCAGTCGCGTTACGATGAGCGATGGCGAACGCAGGGAGCTCGGGCGGCCACCCGCGGCCATTCTAAAATTGCATCTCAAAGTTCAGGGTCGGGACGTGGGGGTTGGGAGCGCCCTGAGACCACGACAACCGAGATCCAGCAAAAGACGGGCCGCTCGTACTACGGTTGCGTACGGCAGATGATATTCGCCCCCGCTCAGCTAGCGAAGGGCAGGCGATGGCCGGGGGTACCGCACTCACCATTTGCTGCATGACTGCAATGAAATCCCCACTAGATCCGGGTAGGAATCGAGAAGGGCAGTGCGTTCAAATAGGGATATCCGGCACGCAACGATCCATAAGACCGCGGCCACGGCTCAGATGCCCCGGCTGTGCGGGAGTCGAGTCAGAAGTTTTCTCGCATGCCGGGAAATGCAATTCCAGCGGGGAATCCCCCCCCGCGCGCTCCAGCACGCGTGTTTTTTATCCATGATTTCGCACGGACGCTCGGTAAACCTGCATCAATCCCTCGGGACTCCAGTTCACCGTCGTCCCCCCCTGGTCGGCTGCTCTCCTTACCAGCGTTGCTCCGGGACCTCCTCGACCCTTCCCCGCGGAATCAACCCCCCTTTGTCTTCTTTTCGCCGCGAATCACGGGTGTACTTCATTGACGGCGTCAACCAGATCACTGTAGGGTCGGAAATGTCGCAGCTTTCGCTCTTGATGGAAAGTGTGGAGGATTCGTCCGTGGCGCTGGCCCGGTTTTTGGCGAAGGGTCTGGGTGGTGCCGAGGTGAGCGACGCTGCGGGGAACCCCTGCACCCTCGCCACCCCTGCGACGCCGAGACTACACCTGCCTGCCTGCAAACCCGCCGCGCCATCGTTTCCCCCCAGGCAAGCAAACGAACGCCTCCCCCTCCACGCGCTGCGCAGGGTGAGAGGCTCCTGTCCGAGGTCGAGGCGTCTGTCGCTTCCGGCAACCAGCTGGGGGCCGCTGCGGCGCTTTGCAAGAAGGTGCGCGCCCCACCCGGCCCCCTACTTGCCTACTGCACCCCCCCCCCCCCCCCCCGCGGGCCCCCCCCCCCCCCCCGGGCCCCCCCCCCCCCCGGGCCCCCCCCCCCCCCCCCCCCCCCCCCCCCCCCCCCCCCCCCCCCCCCCCCCCCCCCCCCCCCCCCCCCCCCCCCCCCCCCCCCCC